>ERZ824480.2836-NODE-2836-length-12522-cov-2.573434_pt1 | contig 12522 bp, 11 predicted proteins | sample MGYA00519861_ERZ824480 | MGnify/ENA primary metagenome ERZ824480 (study PRJEB31778, sample SAMEA3449152) | human gut metagenome | biome: human gut; feature: human-associated habitat; material: faeces | place: United Kingdom | collected 2010/2012 ... | reverse complement strand
TAGCTTTTCTGTATGGTATTATTTTAGCACAGAGGAGAGGGATTGTCAAGGGGGAAAAGGGAACACCGCAGAGCATTTCCTCTGCGGTGTAACATTACCATTCTTTATCGTTATACGGTGTACTTTCTACACCCTGTGCCTGCAATCTTGTAACCATTTTATCAAGCTTTCCTTTCCACAGCTTTCTAAACCATTTGGTCTTGCCAAACCATTTTACAAGGGTTGGGCTTATTGCATAATATGTATGTATAAATGCCCTGCCGTACCATGTTTTGGCGAGTGTATTATCACGATAACGGCGAAGCGTCCACACCTGTGGGCAATCGTATGAACCGTATACAGCGGTAGCAACATAACAACCACGATTCCATACATAAATATACGGTATCTTGAAATCCGGTTCTACAGCTTTTACTTTCTCTCCGTATTTTTTCATTTCTTTATTGAGTTCGGTGACCATTTCATTTGTCGATGAAACCTCAGTACCCTGCATAAAAGTTCGTATTGCCTGTACATTTTCTAGTATCATAACGAAATTTTTAGAATAGCGTATATCATCAACAAATGACATAGCGTATTTTTCTACCGCACAACAATTTACGATTGAATTGATGAGCTTTAACTTATCACCGTAGTTCATAATTTTGATGTAATCGACTATTTGCTTTTGAATATTATTACATGCATTAAGAGCACACAAGTTTAGAGCATCAGCAATTTTTTTATCGATTGATGCATCAATTTCAAGGCAGTAATCAGCTAATTTTTCATTAAATCGTTTTTTGTATTCTCTGATTATAGTAATAACTGTATACAATCTGTCACGCTTGTCATCTGAAGGATCCTTTACGAAATCATCGCATTCTATACCTGTTCCTCTGATTATTGCGTTTTCGAGTTTATCAACAACATTTTCGCGTTTATCAATAATATTATCGATTTCTGTTTCAACTCCACTTTCATCCAGCTCTTTTAATCCACTCAGTAAATGCCCGATTGATATGTCGATAAATTTCATATCAGCGTCAATACAGGCTATTATAAAATACATATATGAGCACAGTAGATTAACATCGGATGAGTATTTGTAATAATCTGATGCATCCTTTAGTTGAAAAAACTCATTACACTTTTCAACAGCACTATAATAATCTGAACGGTCGTATAAATCAATGATTTCATCATACAACTTATTAACCTTACTTGGTGATGATACCGTTGTCGGATTTTCCATTATAGTATTTACGCTGTTTTCTATTTCTCCGATCATATCAAAAATATATTCTGAAAAAATTTTTTGCATTTCAGCCTTAGTATATTCAGTACCGCATTTACTGCATACAAATAATTCGCCTTTTGCTTCAACGCTGTCCTCATCCCCGCAATTCTTACAATACATTCCCATAACATCCTCCTAAATTTTTGCTTTTTAAAGCTATCCAGTAAAATATAGTGCCTAAAACATAGCAGCATAAATCTATCGGATCGCTTACGGAATCCTCCACAAATAACGGTGCAACATACTCCCAGAATAAACCAGCTGTAAATCCGACAGAAAGTAAATGAATAAATCTGCTTACTTTGTATTTTCCAAAAGCAAGTATGATATTTACGATTGGTAGGAATACTAACGGACAAATCAAATCATTACAATAACATCTCAGAAAATATCTTAGAAAAGGTAGGTTCAAATCTGGCAGAAAAATTCTATTTATCAAATACAGTTCACCAAAAACAAATATTAACAATAAATCAAATTTTTCATTTTTAAGTACATCACAAATTTTCTCTGATATGTTCATATTAAAGAAAAGCAAAAATTACTAGTGCAACAACTATCGCAACTATAAGACCGCCAATAGTTAATCCGCTTCCGCCTTTCATAATATCAATCCTCCTTGATTTATAGTAAAGTTAACTTTGTTATTAATTATAACACAACCTAACGTTGTTGTCAACAACAAATTAGTTTTTTAAAAATCTCTTATAATCTGTTACAATATAGCTAAAATAAATGCAGGAGGTTGTTATGGTTAAGAACTTAAGGTTGTTAAGAGAAGAAAAAGGTTATTCACAGCAAAAGCTTGCCGAAATGATTAACGTTTCACAGCAGGCAATATTCAAATACGAAAAGACAGACAATGAGCCTGACATCTCCACACTCATATGCTTGGCGAAGATTTTCGGCGTGTCGGTCGATTATCTTATCGGCAATACCGATATACGCGAGCCGCTCAATATGCAGTTACCGGATAATCTATCCGAACAGGAGCTTACCCATCTGCGACAGTGGCGTACACTTCCGCATAATATCAAAAGCAGTCTTGATGTGCTTATCTCAAGCATACACACTCCCGATAAATTCATATAAAAACACCGCAGAGCATTTCCTCTGCGGTGTTTAGCTTGTAGAAAAAGTATGTTTTTATAAAAAACAGCAAATTTCTAATCCCTATCCCCCCTGCCCCCTTTCCCCGGAAAGGGGGAGAATACGGGGACTGGCGTCCCTGCGACCTGCCTTGAGGCTTACGCCCAAAGCAAGTATGCTTTGGTTGCTTGCCTAAAGTTTTGCACGATGCAAAACCAACAGAGCAAGCAACGCTAAACACCCATTTTTAAATATAAAAGAGGTTTATTGAAAGAATAACACCGCAGAGCATTTTCTCTGCGGTGTTTTACGGAGTATGTTTGTTTATCTTTAAGCTGTATTCTGAATTTATGATGCAAGTGCCTTACCGAGAGCAACGCACTGCTCGGTAGCTGTGTCATCGGGAGCTTCGTTGCAGATAACGCCTTCGCCTGCCATAACTGCGCCGTCAGCGATGCACTGTTCCTCCCAGTTTCTCATCCATTCGCCGTCGCCCCAGCCGTAAGAACCGAAAAGTCCTACCTTCTTGCCTGACAGCTTTGCTTCACAAGCGTTGAACATAGGCTCGAACTCGCTGTCCTCAAGCTGTTCACTGCCCATTGAGGGACAACCGAAAGCGATAGAATCAAACTGATCTACCATATCCGCAGAGAAGTCGGCCGCTGTAAATACGATTACCTCTGCACCTGCGCTCTTTGCGCCCTCTGCAACTGAGCCTGCCATAGCCTCAGTGTTGCCTGTTCCGCTCCAATATACTACTGCTGTTTTCATAATAAAAATCCTTTCATTCTGATATTTTTTATATTATGCAACCGTAAGCTGCACGATACTCCTGCCGTTTGCCCACATCTTTTGGTAGACAGCTCTGCACTTGTCAAATCTCGCAAAGGTGCGCATAGCCTCGCACTCGTTGCAGTATACCTTCCAACAGCCCGTGCATCTGCTGTTTTTGCCCCCGTTATCAATAAATCCGATAACATCTCCAAGCGGATAACCTAAGAACAGTCCTATCTCGTGCGGAAACAATTCGCTTTTCGCCAGCTTGCCGCCAAGTACCTCAAGGCACAAATCAATATCTGTATTCTCGTATCCGTGACATTTCATAAAACGCTCAACGCCCGGTCGGCTGAAATCTTTAGCAAGACGTTTCGCCCTGTATACATATATAAGCGCCGTGTTCTCACGCTTTCTCAGAACCGTTACGGTAATTCCTTTGCCCGACAGTTCCTTGTTCCAACGCTCTACAGCCTTGTTAAGCTCATCCGTACTGCTGTATCTGTAATTGAAAAGATTCGCCGTCTTAAGCGATGCAAGAGTAGGGGAGCAATTGTCAATCAGATATTGTTCAAAACAGTATCTGTTCATAATGATGCACTTCTTTCTGCTAAAAGCTGTGATAAAGCAACCACACTGCTTGAGTGTACTCTTGCCACCGGAACGCTGTTGCGCTTCGCCTCCTGTGTTGCACTCAGCATCATCTTGTGCGATACAGTATTTGTAAACAGTATCAGTAAATCGGGAGTGCCGACCTTCTTTTTAAGCGAGCTGTTTTCCTTTACAAAGACTTTAGCCTTATCGTAACCGTAAGCCTTGCATATATCCGCATAGCGTGTTTCCATGCGCTCGTTACCGCCGATTATTACTACGCTCATATCCTGTCCTTTCTGTTTAAATGTGTTAGTTAAAACTAACCATATCCGTTTAAATAAACGGCGAAATGCCGTTTATTCGTTAAGTTGTCTTATGTAAACCGTGTTAGCCTAAGCTAACTGTATATAGTTTATCATACGGTTTTTGTTTTGTCAATAGGGTATCGGTAATTTTTATAGAATTTTTTTGCCTCTGTAACAAATTCAAAAGCAGGCTCGCCTTTTATCAGCTTCTTTGAATACAGCCCCAATAACACCGGTGCCAATCCGTCAATACGGATATATTCAAGTTCGCTGTCATTCATATACGGCATCATCGGAAAAGCTGTTACTCCAAGCCTTGCCTTCGCCATAGCAAAAGCCGCCTCGCACCCGTCCGCAAGCAGTACGTTGCTGTTATTCGGCAGGCCGAGCTTCATATACCCTTCCATTGCCGCATCGGGACACTTGTGCCTTTTAATAAGTATAACACGTCTGCCGTTAATATCGTTTATATTTATGCTTTTTCTTCCGCTCAGTTCATCGTCTTTACGGCATATCAGCATAACAGGACACTCGCACAGTGCAGTAAAGCACTCTGCTTTTGCGGTTTCGTTTTCAGACTTGATAGCGAATATGATCTGCAGCTTGTTTTCCTCGAGCAGATTATCAAGCGATTTGAACGGCATCATAGTAATCTCCGGCTCAAAATTCGGATACATCTTTCCGATAATGTTCATCACAGGTACAGCCGCATCAAGTTCGTACTGATTATGAACACCGATAGCTACTGTCCGCTTTTTCTCCTTAACATTGGTACTCAGACGATGGATAGAATTCATCGCCGTCCTGACTATCGTTTCCGCATCGCCTATAAAGATCAGTCCCTCTTTTGTAAGCTGAACGCTTTTATTCGTTCTCAGAAACAACCTCACCCCAAGCTCCGCCTCAAGCGAAGAAATCTGATGGCTGACGGCAGGCTGGCTTATATTCACCATTTCTGCCGCTTTTGAGAAATTGAGGGTTTCCGCAACCGCAAGAAAGCATTCAAGCTGAGTAGTATTCATAACAAACTCCTTTTTTAATTAACGATAAATATTCTTTATTGATTATAACATATTTGTATTTTACATTCAAGACCGTTTGGTGTATTATTATCAAGGAGATAAACTGTTAGCATATTACCGGTAAGGAGGTTAACCGTTATGAATGAAACCGACATTCAGGCGATAATGATTGATAACAAGACCATAAATCAGCGTATCGAAAACAGCCTGAACGTGATTTTTGCAGATATTGACATTACTGCGGCGCAGGGCAGAGTGCTTATGTATATTGCAAATTCCCCCGAAAAAGATATATTCGCCGCCGACCTGCATAAACATCTTTGCATTTCAAAGCCTTCGGTTTCCGCACTTATTAAAAAGCTGAGAAAATCGGGATATATAAGCTGTACAGGCTGTGAAAGCGATGAACGCTACAAAAATCTTACCGCAACAAATAAGGGCAAGGAAACTGCAGGGCTTATATCCCGTCATATGAGAAATATAGAGCAGGCGGCATTCCGCAGCTTTACAGATTCCGAGCTGAATGAATTCATGCGGCTTCAGAAAAAGCTGCTGAACAATATAGACAACATAAATACAGATAACTTGAAACAGAAAGGATGACAGATTAAGTGAAAGAGCTTCTTAAACAGGTAAAGCAGTACAAGAAAGATTCTGTCTTAGCTCCCGTCTATTCGGCACTTGAGGTTGTTATGGAGGTAATAATCCCTTTCGTAATGGCGTTGCTGATTGACGAAGGCGTAGAGAAAGGCAATATGAACAAGATACTGCTTTACGGAATAATTATGATAGTCCTCGCTATGATAAGTCTTTTTGCGGGAATGATGGCAGGCAAATATGCCGCAAGCGCATCGTCGGGCTTTGCCTGTAATTTAAGAGAGGCGATGTACCGTAACATACAGCGCTTCTCATTTTCAAACATAGACAAGTTCAGTACAGCAGGACTTGTTACCCGTATGACGACCGACGTAACAAACGTTCAGAACGCATATCAGATGATAATAAGAATAGCCGTGAGAGCGCCTCTTATGCTGATAAGCAGTATGGCTATGTGCTTTGTGGTAAATGCGGATATGAGCTTTATATTCCTCGGCGCTATAGTTTTCCTTGCGGTAGTTCTTGTGATAATTATGCTCAGAGCAATGAAGATTTTCAATGTGGCATTCACAAAATATGACGACCTTAACGCAAGCGTACAGGAAAACATCTCAGGCATCAGAGTGGTGAAATCGTATGTCCGTGAGGATTATGAGAACGAAAAGTTCAAGAAAGCCTCCGGCAATCTTTATAATATGTTCAAAAAAGCCGAAAGCACCCTTGCTTTCAATAACCCGGTGATGATGCTTGTAATCTATGCCTGTATTATGGCAATCTGCTGGTTCGGAGCTAAGTTTATCGTTGTTGACAAGACCTTGCAGATAGGCGAGCTTACATCGCTGTTCAGCTATGTAATGGGTTCACTGATGTCACTTATGATGCTCTCGACGATATTCGTTATGATTACAATGAGCGTTGCAAGTATGCGCCGTATAACCGAGGTTCTGCGTGAACAGCCCGATCTTGCCGAGCCTTTCGCTCCCGTAGAGTTAATGTCAAACGGCAGCATAGACTTCGACAATGTGCATTTCAGATACCATAAGACAAGCGAAGAGGAGGTCCTCACCGACATAAACCTGCACATAAAGTCAGGTGAAACCATCGGAATAATCGGCGGAACGGGCTGCGGAAAGACCAGTCTTGTAAATCTTATCAGCCGTCTTTATGATGTACAGCAGGGAAGTGTAAAGGTAGGCGGCGTTGATGTAAAGGACTACGATATGAAGTTCCTGCGTGATCAGGTATCGGTAGTGTTGCAGAAAAATGTCCTGTTCTCAGGCACTATACTTGATAATCTACGCTGGGGCAACGAAAACGCCACAGAGGAAGAATGCATCGAGGCTTGTAAGTGGGCTTGCGCTGATGAATTCATCGAGCGTTTTCCCGATAAGTACAATACGGTTATCGAACGTGGCGGTACTAACGTATCCGGCGGTCAGAAACAGCGTATATGTATAGCAAGAGCACTTCTCAAAAAGCCTGCCGTGCTTATACTTGACGATTCCACAAGCGCAGTGGATACAGCTACAGACGCAAAGATAAGAGCGGCATTCCAGAAGTGCATACCCGGTACAACCAAGATAATTATTGCGCAGCGTGTATCAAGCGTTCAGGATGCGGATCGCATAGTCGTTCTTGACGACGGCAGAATAAACGGTGTCGGAACGCACGATGAGCTTGTTGCAAATAATGAGATATACAGAGATATATACGAATCTCAGACAAAGGACGGCGGCGACTTTGACCGCCCCCAGAATTAAGGAAAGGAGCGTAACGTAATGGATAAAAGAAAAATGGGACCCCGTCCCGATGTTTCACCGAAGGAACAGGTAAAACTGCTCGGCAGAATTATCAAATACACATTCAGCCGTTATAAATTCTCGTGTATCTGCGTTGTTGTATGTATTCTTGTCCAGGCGGTCGCAACGCTTGTCGGAATGCTTTTCATACAGTCGCTTATCGACGATTATATCAAGCCTATGATTGCAGCCAAAAGCACAGACTTCACACCTCTTGCGTTTGCAATGCTCAGACTTGCGATAGTTTACGTTGTCGGTCTTGCGGCATCTTATGCGTATAACAGGATAATGGTAAACGTAGGACAAGGTACGCTCAGAAACTTCCGTAATGACCTTTTCACCAATATGGAAAAGCTCCCGATAAAGTATTTTGACACACACCAGCACGGCGATATAATGTCGGTTTATACAAATGATATCGATACATTCAGACAGTTTATCTGTCAGAGTATACCACAGGTGATAAACTGCGGTACTACAGTTATAATCTCGCTTGTTTCTATGCTTATTATGAGCATACCGATGACGATACTTGCCGTAAGTATGGCGGCTGTGATGCTTGTTGTAACTAAGAAGATCGCCGCAAAATCAGGTAAATATTTCGGTAAACAGCAGCACGATCTGGGCGAGGTCGATGGCTTTATTGAAGAAATGCTTGACGGTCAGAAGGTAGTAAAGGTGTTCTGTCACGAGCAGGAGGCAATAGACGATTTTGTAAAGATAAACGATAACCTCAGAAACAGCGCATATAAGGCAAACAAGTATGCGAATATCCTGATGCCGATAAACGCCAATATAGGCAACATCAGTTATGTTTTATGTGCGTTGCTCGGCGCAGTGCTTGCAACAAACGGCTTTGGCGGTCTTACTCTCGGTACTATTGTTTCATTCTGTACGCTCAACAAGAATTTTACAAACCCGATTTCACAGCTAAGTCAGCAGATGACATTCGTGATAATGGCTTCAGCAGGTGCAATGCGTCTGTTCGATCTTATGGATCAGAAGCCTGAACACGATGACGGTTATGTCGAGCTTGTCAATGCGGAAATTGACGAAAACGGCAATATTACGGAGGTTGATCACCGCACAGGTAAATGGGCGTGGAAGCATCCTCATAAAGCGGACGGAACGGTGTCGTATAAAAGGCAGGAGGGCGGTATTGTCTTTGACGGCGTAGACTTTGGCTACACTGACGAAAAAATGGTACTTCACGACATAAAGCTCTATGCAAAGCCCGGTCAGAAGATTGCTTTTGTAGGCTCGACCGGTGCAGGAAAAACTACCATAACCAATCTTATAAACCGTTTCTATGATATTCAGGACGGTAAGATAAGATATGACGAAATCAATATAAATAAGATAAAGAAGCCCGAACTGCGTAAGTCGCTCGGCATCGTTTTACAGGAAACCAATCTGTTCACAGGCACGGTAATGGATAATATCCGCTACGGCAAGCTGGACGCTACGGATGAAGAATGTATAGCTGCCGCAAAGCTTGCTAATGCCGACAGCTTTATAAGAAGACTTCCCGACGGTTATCAGACTATGCTTACAGGTGACGGTGCTAATTTAAGCCAGGGTCAGCGTCAGCTGTTATCAATAGCAAGAGCGGCGGTCGCAGATCCTCCTGTACTGATTCTTGACGAGGCTACCTCGTCAATAGATACCCGTACCGAAAAGCTCGTGCAGGCGGGAATGGACGCACTTATGCACGGCAGAACAACGTTCGTTATCGCTCACAGGCTTTCAACCGTGCGCAACTCCGATTGTATTATGGTGCTTGAGCAGGGCAGAATTATCGAGCGTGGCACGCACGACGAGCTTATAGCAAAGAAGGGCAAGTATTACAGCCTGTACACCGGTAACTTCTCTGAAGAAACCGCCTGAGGCGGTAAGCACCCTGTTCGCCTTTCTCGAGGCAGGCAGTTTGTTAACATCTGCACAGAATCCGCTGTTTTTATAACGGCGGATTTTCTGCATCAACATATCAAAACGGGTCAAGGCGATGTTGGTTATTACGTTATTATATTAGAAATTATTTGCCGCCTTTGCATTCTTACCATAACTTCCTATTGCCAACCGAACTTATTTATGGTATCATTATATAAAGATTTACCTAAAAGGAGAACGCTTATGAGCGATAAATTATATACCCCTTCAAACCCCAACGCACAGCAGGGTGTACGCAATGTGCTTAAATATCTGTCCGACATAACCTATGAAAAAATCATAACCGGACAGCATACGCAGACTATGGCGCAGGAAGAGCTTCATCTTATAGAAAAGGTCACAGGAAAACAGCCTGCACTTCTCGGTTTTGAACTGCTTTCATATTCACCGAATATCAACTATTCCGATACGGACGATGAATGTATGACAGAGGTCACGGAGAATTACGGAACTCTTAAAAGAACGTGGGAGTGGGCAGAGAAAAAGGGGCTTATCACTATGTGCTGGCACTGGTTTTCTCCGCTTTACGGAAGATCAAAATCGTTTTTCAGCGAAAATACCGACTTTGACGCAAGCAAGGCTGTGATTGACGGTACGCCCGAAAATAAAGCTCTGCTTTCGGATATGGATACAATGGCAGGAATACTCCGACCCTTCTGCGAAAAGGGAGTGCCGATTCTGTGGCGACCCTTTCACGAGGGCGACGGCGATTGGTTCTGGTGGGGCAAAAAAGGAGCGGATACCGTTAAAAAGCTGTTCCGCCTTATGCACGACAGATACACAAACATATTTCATCTTGACAATCTTATATGGGTGTGGAATTCACAGATTCCCGAATGTTATCCGGGCGATGATGTAGTGGATATAATTTCGAGGGATATGTATCCGCCTGAACACGAGCATACCTCGCAGAGTGAAATGTACTATAACCTGTGCGAGATAACGTCTGCTAAGAAAATAACGATAATCGGTGAAACAGGCACATTGCCAAGTCCCGAAGCGGTAGTATCCGAAAAAGTCGGCTGGTCGTCCTATATGACCTGGTCAAAACCGTTCTGCCTCAGCGAAAAGTTCAATACCTTCGAACAGCTTAAAAAGGTGTATAACAGCGAATATGCCGTGACTAAGGACACGCTACCCGATTTGTATTGAGCAATGAAGGGAAGATAGCATCAGGAGATACCGACCAACGTTTCATAAATATATTTCGATTGGTTTGAAATCGGGCATTTCCGAACATTATATTAAATACCGCAAATCCGGTTTGCTTAAAGGACGGGTTTGCGGTATCGTCATATAAAACAGGAATGTGCGTATGTAAATTTAATATGGCAAAATCAGCATTTTGACATATTTTCAGTTAAAACAACGATACGAAAATGAGAAATAAGACAAAAGTTAAGCGATTTTTCTATTGACTTTGCCCTTTATATGTGGTACAATACTAAAATGTATCATAATGGATTGATATGCGTTCAGGATGAAATCCCGCAGTGTCGAAAGGTGTAGATTTTCCCTTTATTATGCGGAAAACACGAGCGTATAAATATCCGTGAATAAATTAAGGAGTGGTAAAGCCCATGGTGAATGTCAAGCAGGTAAAGCTGGGTAGAAATACCCGTATGAGTTTTTCCAAGATCAATGAAGTTCAGAAGATGCCGAACCTCATCGAAATTCAGAAGGATTCATATAAGTGGTTTTTGGACGAGGGTATAAAAGAAGTATTCAAGGATATTTCTTCTATTACCGACGCTAACGGCAAGCTGGTACTGAGTTTCGTTGATTATCGTCTTGATGAGGACCCCAAGTATTCTATAGAGGAGTGCAAAGAACGTGATACAACGTATGCGGCACCCCTTCGTGTAAAGGCACAACTTAGAAACAACGAAACCGGAGAAGTTGTCGAGAATGAGATATTCATGGGCGATTTCCCGCTGATGACCGAAAGCGGCACATTCGTGATTAACGGTGCCGAGCGTGTTATTGTTTCTCAGTTGGTTCGTTCTCCCGGTGTTTATTACGGCTTTGACTACGATAAAACGGGTAAGAAGTTATTCAAGTCAACTGTTATCCCTAATAGAGGTGCATGGCTCGAATATGAGATGGACTCAAATGACATCTTCTATGTCCGTATAGATAAAAACAGAAAGATACCGGCAACAACATTCATCCGTGCGCTCGGTATCAGCAGTGACGATGACCTCATCGATCTGTTCGGTGAAGACCCCAGAATAGTTCAGACGATTCAGGAAAAGGACGCTACAAAGAACACCGAAGAAGCTTTGCTTGAAGTATACAGAAAGTTAAGACCCGGTGAGCCTCCTACGGTCGATTCTGCAAATACTCATATCAACAATCTTTTCTTTGACGCAAAGAGATATGACCTTGCAAGATTCGGACGTTACAAGTACAACAAGAAGCTCGGAGTTGCTTCGAGAATCGCCGGTCATAAGGCCGCTCAGCCGATTATAGATCCTACCACGGGCGAGATTCTTGTTGACGAGAACGAGTTCATCAACGCTGAAAAGGCACAGGCTGTAGAGCAGGCAGGCGTTAAGGAATGCGTAATCTTCTCCGAAGAAAAAATTGCAAAGGTTCTCGGAAACGGAATGGTCGATATAGCAGGCTACATTCCCGAATCTATAGATGCAGAATCACTCGGTATCAACGAGAAGGTATGCTTCAGCGTACTGCGTGAGATACTTGACAAGTGCGGTGATGATGTTGAGGCGCTCACAGCTGAGCTTTCAAACAGAGTAGAAGACCTTATCCCCAAGCACATTACTCTTGATGATATATTCGCAACAGTAAGCTACTTCATCAACCTTTGCGAAGGCGTCGGTGAAGTTGACGATATAGACCACCTCGGAAACAGACGTATCCGTAGCGTAGGTGAGCTTTTACAGAACCAGTTCAGAATCGGTTTTGCAAGAATGGAAAGAGTTATCCGTGAAAGAATGGGACTTCAGTCACAGGAAGGCGACAAGGTAACACCCAACGCTCTTATCAACATCCGTCCCGTTGTTGCGGCTATCAAGGAGTTCTTCGGTTCTTCGCCGCTTTCACAGTTCATGGATCAGAACAACCCGCTTTCAGAGCTTACTCATAAGAGA
>ERZ824480.2831-NODE-2831-length-12538-cov-3.932869_pt1 | contig 12538 bp, 11 predicted proteins | sample MGYA00519861_ERZ824480 | MGnify/ENA primary metagenome ERZ824480 (study PRJEB31778, sample SAMEA3449152) | human gut metagenome | biome: human gut; feature: human-associated habitat; material: faeces | place: United Kingdom | collected 2010/2012 ... | reverse complement strand
GCGTGGAGATCTGCCGGAATCATAGCGCACAAGTTCTTTTTATCTGCCATTGGGCTTCGTCCTTTCCTTTTTGATTTGCAAAGCAAGCATACTGTAAGCGCCGGAACAAAGCTATTCACAATAAGCAACAAAGAATCGCCGCAAAACGAAGCATATTACAAGCACATCTCGCCGGAAAATGTATGCGCCTGCTGGCTGCGGAACGCCTGCAGCGCCTGTGCGGATTCCCGGTATTCCTCGTCGGTGGGGTCGCATCCGTTTTCAATGGTATAGTCGCGGATCTGCTCCAGCGTCCAACCCTCGGTGAGCTTCGCCGCCGCACCGCGCAGTTCAAAATAATTGAACACGAACTGCTCCCCGTAGTTGAACAGGCTCGCTGCGGTCGGCTCTCCCTGATGCTCCTTGATGAGACGCAGTTCCACATAGGCGGCATCATAAAGGTCGCATGCCTTTTCCGTGCCGTCCTGCTCCAACTCCTGTGCATACTGCGTCCATTTTTCCATAGCCTGCTCTGTCACGGCTGGCAGCAGTTCCTTGACCATGGTTTCAAATTCATTCTTCTGCATGATGCTCTCCTTGTACTTGGCTCTGCATGACATCAGCCTCCATTGCGGCAACTGCTTGCAGGCTTTTCATAATGAATTCCACGCACGGCACAGGAATGCTGTTGCCGAGAGCACGGTATCTGGCAGAGTCCGACGCGGACGGGATATCTGTCCACCCCGGTGGGAACCCTTGGAGAAGTTCGCATTCCCCTGGAGTAAGTCTGCGGATGAGCTTCGCATACTGTCGATCCGGTTCTACGACCAGATCCGTCGCATCCTTGGCCTGCCGTGCGCTCTGTGTGCTGGCGATATCGTCATTGCGGAATTCGTCCACGCGCTGCCGAGCAAAGACGGCGTGCCGGTCTAATCCCGAGGATTGAGTTATCCCGAGATTGCCTTGCAGCGGTTCACAAATCTCTTGGTTTTTCACTGCTTTCTGTGTACTGTCCACAAATAACCTCCAGATAAGAAAAATTATAAAAACACCTCTATAATGTAGCTGGCGGCATAGGCCGACTAACTGCATTCAGAGGTGTTTTTATGTCTGAAATTGTATTTGAAGTTTTATGTGCAGAAGTGTTGGAGGCGTTGCGCGGGTTGGGGCTTGGCAAGTTCAGCATCCGAAACTATTACTACGAGGGGATGTGGCCAATTATAAGGGCATATCGCTCGGAGGGGCTGGTATTTTACAGTATTCCCTTTACGAGCGAAGTTGTAGATCGCTTTCGTGCAGAACACGAAAATGGTTTGGTCTCTGACCACGTTTGGATGAGCATCAGAAAAGTAAAAGCCCTCTTTGAGGAGTACATACAAACCGGAGAAATAATCTGGCAGCGCCTCAAACCCGAACCCAAAGTTTGTATATCGCCATATTATCAAGAAATCCTACTTGGTTTCCGAAAGCATGAAGCGAATACGAGATCCATTGGATACGGGAGCTTACGGGATGAGGAAAATATCTGCCGGAGATTCTTTGCATATCTTGATGCCAATGGCCGTCATAACTGCAATGATATCGATTTGACAATAGTCAATGATTTTCTCATGGTCATTGCGCCTCAACGGAAGTCCAGCATAGATAGAGTGACTTCTACACTAAGGCACCTGTGCGAATACCTTCTTTCCAAAAAAATATGCAATGATTTTAGCGCCGCGTTGACTGCTCGTCCTGCGCCTCGGAGAAAACTGCGGCCTGCTTTCTCGGCAAGAGAGGTGGGTATCGTCATGGAAGCAGCTGCAAAAAGTCCGGCCCTATCTCTCCGCGATACTGCGATGTTCTCCATTGCCGCCAGCTTGGGAATGAGAGCAGGCGACATCGTTCGTTTAACGCTGTCGGATATTGATTGGGTTCACCACGAAGTGCGCTTCGTACAGGGCAAGACTGGCGTTGAACTGTGTTTGCCCCTCGAAGCGTCAGTGGGAAACGCCATTGCGAATTACATTCTGCACGAGCGCCCAAAAACAAAGTCTCAAGTTCTTTTTGTACGGTCCCGTATACCTTTTGATGCCATGACTTCAACAGCTGCGGGAGACCGCCTCAGAAAATACATGAAACTCACGGATATTGAGTACACTCCGGGAGACGGAAAGGGCTTCCATAGCTTTAGAAGATATGTCGCCAGTTCCATGATAAATTATGAGGTACCCGTCGATACCGTGAAAGAAATTCTGGGCCATACGCAGATGGACTCAATGAAGTCCTATATGCGTATCAGTCGTGAAAAGTTGGCAATGTGTTCGCTCAGCCTGAATGGCATCGAAGTACGCCAGGAGGATTTGCTGTGAAGTATGCATTTCATGGAGCATTTGCTCCCTACATTTATGGCCTGATAGAAAAGAAACGATCTCTCGGCTATGATTATTACGAAAGCGAGCGCATTCTCCGTACCTTCGATGAGTTCTGCCGAGAGCAGTTCCCGTGCGAAACCCACTTGACTGCGAAAATTGTCATGAGATGGGCCGAACAGACTGGAACCGAACAAAACCTGTTTCGGCTGAATAGGGTATCCGTGATCCGAGAACTTGCCAGGCACATGAACAGCGTAGGCTGTCAAGCCTATATCCTGCCGCTTGATTTCACAAAGAAAACCGGCCGCCATATCCCTTATATTTTCTCATACGAAGAATTAGCCAGATTGTTTCGAGAAATAGACTCCTGCGCTCCCAGTCTCAACGCACCAACGAGACATTTGGTCGTGTCCGTGATTTTTCGCATGATCTACTGCTGCGGTCTCAGACCGGTAGAAGCAAGACGCCTCCGCAGAGAAGATGTCAGTCTGCGCGACGGGGTTGTGAAAATTCTGGAATCCAAAGGACATAAAGACCGAATCGTTGTACTCTCTGAGAGTATGCTCGCCCTATGTGTGACTTATGACCAGCGTGCAGACACGATTTATCCTGACCGAAAATACTTCTTTCAGAGTCCAAGTGCCAGAGGAGATGGGATGTATTCTATGGAATGGATGATTCCCACGTTCCGCCGGTTTCTCCATTCCGCAGGTATATTCGGATACGCCGGGGTCACCCCGAGAACTTACGATTTGAGACACTCGTTTGCCACACACCGCTTGTACCAGTGGATAAAGGAAGGAAAGGACGTGAATGCCTGCCTTGCCTATTTGAGCGAGTACATGGGACACGCAAATCTCTCAGATACAGCGTATTATATACATTTACTTCCGACCCTCTATACTGATTTTCCAGAACTACATCTGGACACACTCCAAACGGAGGTGCGCTCATGAGATTGAAGGATGAAAAATTCTATAAAACGGTGCGGGATTTCCTTGATATCTATCTGATTCGGCACAAGGGATATAGCGCAAATACCCAAAAATCGTATCGGGAGGCGTTGAATCTTCTTCTCCTCTACTTCAAAACGGAACTTGGCCTTGAATACGTCAATATTGGATTTGAGGATATCACTTATTCCAATATAACTGGATTTCTTGAATGGCTCTCAAGTTCCAGAAACTGCTCACCTGCAACGATAAATCTGCGGTTGATGGCGATTCGTTCCTTTACAAAATACGCCGGAATACTAGACCCTGCAAAAATCCATACCCAAGTGGAAATCAGCAACATTTCCATTCGGAAAATGCCGGGTAAAGTAGTTGAGTTCCTTTCGATGCCAGCCTTGAATACCCTTATGGAGCAACCGAATCGATTGAAAGCAAATGGATATCGAGACTTTTGCTTTATGAAGCTGATGTACGACACTGCAGCCCGTTGCCGAGAATTGGTCAATGCAAAAATCGGTGACCTTGATCTTCGTAAATCGTATACTGCAATTTGCCTCACTGGAAAAGGAAACAAAATGCGTGTGGTACCGATTTCCCCGAGTATGAGTACCCTTCTCAAAGAGTATATGGATACCGTTCATCCCATTGAACAAAGACAGAATAGTGATTACCTGTTCTTTACAACACTCCATGGCCGCAGGACTAGGATGTCAACTGATGCTGTGTCCCTCTTTATAAAAAAGTATGGCGAACTTGCAAACCATATTTGTTCTGAAGTTCCCAAGCGGGTACATCCCCACCAACTCCGACACTCCAGAGCCATGCACTTGTATCGTGCCGGTATGCCGCTCGTTCTTCTCTCGGAGTTTCTTGGACACGCCGATGTCAACACAACTCGTGTCTATGCATGGGCAGATACGGAGACAAAGCGTCAGGCAATCCAAAAAATCTCTGGAAATTTGAATGAAAGTTCCGTTGCGCCTATTTGGGAAAACGATGAGGAGATGATAAAGCGCCTGTATGGATTAGCGTGATTTTACCACAATTCAACAATAACCGCAAGGCGGCGACCGGTTGGTTTCCTCCGGCCGCCGCAAATTTATTATTCGGAGGTTTGATAATGTAATGCCCAGAAAAAACGCCCTACCTCAAGCAAAGAGCAGTATGGTGACCGGCTCCCTCGGGATAACTCAATCCTCGGGATTAGACCGGTTATCTGGATATCCAGATAACCTGTCGCAAGTTGTAATTGTGTATGCAAGATTTTCCTGATATCCGCAGCCGTTGCCGCCGTTTTCTGGCTGGCGGTCGATGATATTGCCGACGATGCAGTAGACCTCGTTTGGCTCCTGCACCAACGGCGTGTTGCCGCCGCCTGTGCCAAAACGGGCTGTGACTGTTGGACTGATCTCGCTGGATTCCCGGATACGGGCATCAACACCATGGTTTTCATACACTAAGGGCTGATGCCCCTTTTCGCTGGCGCGGAGCGTATCGGTCATATTTTCACACACATCCATCCGTTGTCCACCCTGATCGTGCAGGCACATAACAGACGGCATACAGTTGCCGCTTGGACTGCCCTTGAGTGTTGGGGCGACTTCCTCTGCGTAGCCGATGGTTCCAGCCGTCGCGCTGGCGCCAGCGGAAAAAGACGCGGCAAATGTCTGCTGCTTCATTCCCGGCTGTGCAAGGACGGCAGAATCATCAAACGGCACCGTTTTCTCTCTGCCTTCCGGCAAGCCAATCAAGCCAGCTTGTATCCGTAAAGCAGTGTCTAACGCTTTCGGCAACGGCTTGCCACGTTCCTTCGCCCGACGCAAGATCCCCAGACAAGCCGCAGTAGTCAAATAATATTTTTTCGGCGGATGATCCTCCAAGATCTGCGACAAGCAGGATTCTGTGGCGTCTCTGGGCGAGGGTCCAGTATTCCGCAAAAAAGCCCCTCCATGCAAGGCTGAACGCATCTCCCATTCGAATTGCCCCAGCAGGTTTCCAGCCCCAGGGGTAAGGTCGAGGAATTGATACGGTGGGGCGATGTAATCGAGCAATTGACTCCAGGACAATCCGGAAATCCTCCCCGTGCGGCGTGCCTGAGCTGAATACGCCCATGACGTTTTCCCAGCAGAAGTATCTTGGTCGAACAGACTGACCTGATCGCCCTCGAAGTATGTCTGCATCTCTCAGCTCCTTTGTAATCCGTATTTGTTCAAAAAACAGTCCGGAACGCGCGCCCTGCAATCCGGCGCGTGTCCCGGACGCAACCGAGCAGTCCTGACACGGACTGCCGCCGCAGATGATGTCCACGGGCGGCAGGTCTGCGCCGTTGAGCTTTGTAATGTCCCCGACATGAGTCATGTCGGGGAAGTGTGTTTTCGTGACTTCGATGGGGAACGGTTCGATCTCAGATGCCCACAAGGGCGTGATCCCGTTTCGCACCGCAGCCAGCGGAAAGCCACCGATACCGTCAAACAGACTGCCCATTGTAAGTTCACTCATGCCGCAGCCGCCTTTGCGACGGTTTTTGTAATGTTGATTGCCGTCTGCGCGGTATAGACTGCGCTGGACAGGTTTGCCCTGGTCGATGTGTCCAGCCCGAACGCACCCGCGATGCGCGGAATTTCTCCTGCGGAGAGCATCAGCCCCAAGCCGAGCAGGGCGTGTTCATTGAACAGTGACAGTCCCGCGATCAGGATCGTAGCCTGCAAAAAGGCCGTGAGGCAAAGCCCCACGACCTGCTTGCACCACTGATAGAATCCATCCAGATACCCGCGCGGCACAGAAAACATATACAGACTGCCGACTGCAATCTGGATGAGCAGGATGCCGCCGCGCTTCAAGTTTGCAAAGAATACCTTGATGACCGCATACGCCATGAGGATGATGCAGAACAGCACCATGATCGGGCTGGTAACCGAACCGAAACCGCCGACGTGCGTCGTAGCAAAATCTACGAAGTTTTCAACGGTCAGCTCGTCGATGATATTTCCGGCGACCGTGCCGAAGCTCGCGCCCGCGCCGCTGATGGCGTACCCGAAGTTCGCCTGCAAGGACACGCAAAGCTCATAAAGCCTGATCGGTACAACCGTAAAAAGACTGACCGCCATGAATCCCTTAATGAGATTCATGGCGGTTCCTTTGATGTCGGCCCTGCCGGACGAGTATTCCAGCCCGCATTCTGCGCAGGCGACCACGAAGCCGACCGCATACAAAATCCAAGCAAGATACGAGAAAAACAGGACGATGCTCTGCACCCAGCTCATTTCAAACATCTCGGCTCCCATGTTGCCCATCTCTGCAAAGAAGTTCGCAAGGAAGCCGATGATCTGCTTGTAGACCCAGTCCATGATCTGCTCCAAGATCGTCGATGCGACGAAATCCCAGATAAACAAGCCGCGTCACCTGCCTTTTCTTTCTGAATTGATCACAGCCCGACGATGCCCCAGATGTAGGTCGGTGCGGTCAGCGTAAAGACCAAACAAGCAAAGAGGATGGCGGGAGCGGATTGCGATAGGTAATCCTTTGATACCATCTCCAGATTTTCCCCCGCTTAGCACCGTGCATGAGAGTTTCCCCTCACACGGCGCCCCATCGTTAAGGGTTTCAAAGTAATTCACACAATTTACAAGTAGCTTTTAACCGTTATTGTAAAATTTCGTTTAGATGAAGAAGATTTCTCAATTTATTTACCTTTTCCAGTTGCTTTTTGTCCAGTTGTAGGGTCACAAGGAGCTTTTTCACCGTTTCCTCTTTTGTTGCGTGAATAAGCGTGTGTACATCAACATCAATCAGTGTTAGATTTGCGTAACTGTCGTTGCCACCAAGGTGTTTTGCTGTTTTGTGGTGGCAATGCATTCTGCCGATTTCTAAAATCTTACCTGTCACAGCACATTTTCCCTGCTGTGAGCAGTACAGTGACAGCCTATTGTCGTTGTATTCAATACTCATATCACGAACAGGATTTCGCATGAGGTAGTGGAGCATTCCCACATTGATATTCGATAGCCTTTTGTGTATCTCGGCTCGCCCCTGTAGCGTGTAGCTGTTAATGCTGCGCTTCTTGTCAATGGGGTTTTTGTGCCGCACATAGGCAATCGGAAGAATGGGTGTTTCTCCGATAAACCGAATTTCCTTGCTTTTGCTGTATTTTATATAAACTGGACTTATAATAGGTTTTGAGATTTCTCGCTTCATCTGCTGTTCGAGTTTGCCTTTTGCAGCGGACTTGACTAAGAAAGCAATTTCACTAAAATCACGGCTGACGTGCGTGGCAAAATGATAGTAACCGTGCCAGCCTATGACCAGTGCGTTGTATCTTAATATGCTATTGCCCTTTTCATCCATCTGTTTGAGTTCATTTACGGCTTTGACTGCTTTTTGCTTAATTTTAGCCATTGTTTTATCAGAAATATGAGATTGCACAACATACTTGCTCTGACCATTAGGTTTCTTGCCTTTCTTGACCGCTTTCATTTTGAACCCTAAAAACTCCGAATACTGCCTTTTCAAGTTGACAATTTTAGATTTTTCAGGACTAATTTCAAGTCCTAACCTATGATGCAGCCAATCCTTTACGGCTACAAATATCTTTTGGGCATCGCTTCGGTATCGGCAAAATATCTTGAAGTCATCGGCATATCGTACAATGTAGCATTCCTTTAGACCAGTTTTCCTAAGTTGCGAATAGACCCCGCTATTATCCAGCGTTCCATTTCTTAGCACTCTGCGTTTGTAGGGTACTCGTGTTGGCATTGTTTCCCACTGGCTCGCTACCCACCAATCCAATTCATTTAGGACGATGTTTGAAAGCAAAGGTGAAATAATTCCACCCTGTGGCGTGCCTTTTTCGGGGAAGCCGATTCCTGCAACTTCCGCCTTTAGCATGGCGGAGATAATAGATAACAGCTTTTTGTCCTTGATACCTAACGTCCACATCTGCTTTAGTAATTTCCCGTGATTGACATTATCGAAGAATCCTTTGATGTCAATATCGACCACAAAGTGCAGATGTTGCCCCTGTATGAATTTGTATGACTGAGATATTGCGTGTTCCGCACTTCGATTGGGGCGAAAACCATTGCTACGCTTAAAGAATTTAGCTTCACAAATAGGTTCAAGAATTTGCAAGATACATTGCTGTATCAGCCGATCCATAATCGTTGGGATACCAAGTGGTCTGGTCTTGCCGTTGCCTTTTGGAATTTCTACACGGCGTACTGGCTGTGGGTGATAGTTGCTTAGTCTTTTCTGAACATAGGCTATAAGCTGTGGGCTTGCCCATTGCTGTAAATGAACAATCGTCTTTTTGTCTGTTCCTGCGGTTTTACTGCCACTGTTTTTCTTGATGTTGCGGTAGGCAAGCATAATGTTTTGTGGATTGCAAATCAGCTCTGTCAACTGTTGAAACTGACAGCCGTTTTCACTATCCGCATACAGCTTATCTAACACATCTTGAAAGTCATAATATTCTGCATTTCGCAGGGCAGACCGTTTTGTCGGTTTTGCTCTTGTCAAAGTCAGCTTTATCCTCTCTATTAGGGGATTTTGCTTTTCTTAGTCATACTCGAACCTTTGAGATTGTGTGTTTACTTGTTTATTTCCTTAACGACTGGAGCCCGTCCCTCCACGGCTTATTATCACCGTTTCATCGGTACCATGGCTCCACTCTCAGTTGGATAAATGCAGGTTATGCGGTTTGCTAACCTCTTTCCCTGCAAACGCCTCATAGCAATGTAATTCGCTCCGCGTTCCAACCTTTCCACGTTCCGATATTCCTATCATTTCATATCGCCCTTAGGTGTCCCTCTAAGCCTGTATGCTTGATGTCGCCTGTAACGACATAAGGTATTTCATAAATGGCTTTTTACTTTACCTCACATACCCGCCATATCTGGCGTATGCACATTTCTATGCACCATTCGTATAGACTTTTTATATCGGGTGTTCGTCTGTGACCCATATTTTCACATACTCACCATAGGCAAATTATTGACCTCCGGCATATAGGCAACACCATTCACCTCTGAACAGCTTTCGTGCAGTTAAAATATCTTACCTGCTTACGGTTGCTCTCTGCCGACTTCACCGAGCTTCGTACATTATAGCTATTACACGCTATTTGCACGTCGGAGTATCAAGGCAGGCGTTTTGGGGCGTTACTCCCTCGTTCCACCTGTCGGAATATCAGTTCTCCTAAACTGAACATTTACACGTTCATTATTTAGTGCCTAACCTTTTCAGTTAGGAACGTGTCGCACTCCATTCGAACTGGCCAGATTTCCGATAATCAAAATATGCGGTACCGAGTTTTACGAAGAAAGCGATGGCTAAAACCATATCAATGACCGGAAAAACCACATTATCCACAACAGTTTTGATCTGTGTGGACGCTGTGGTCCAGGTGCTTTCAACAGCGGATGCCACATCGCCGCTGCCGGCTGCCGAGGCAAATGTTGCAAACATCAAGCAGGCGAGTGCGCAGAAGACGAGCAGTCTTCCGCGCTTCAGAATTTTCATCATAAATTATTCCCCCTTCCATTCCAGCACGAATACGACAGACAGGACATCCTGCTCGGTAACGGGCTGCGAGACCGCCGACACAACGGCATCGTAGGAGAGCGGCAGTTTTCCATTTTCCGCAATCGTCCACGGTGAGGTCAGCGAGAATGTTTCTGCATCACCGGTTTTCGTCGTCACAGAATCGTTGATTTTGAAACCAAGCTGTTTTGCATCGACTTTGGCGTGCGCCATATCGGTGTCAAACGGAACGAGCTGCCAGCCGTTTTTCGTGTTGATGCTGATGGAGGACACGACAACCTCGCCGGTAGAAGCGTTGATAATCTCTGCCGATCCGGTGTGAACTTCTCCACCCTCGTCAACGACGAGCGGCAGTGTAACCGGCACAGTCACGGAGAACACTTCGGTGATCTCCCAATGCGCATAGTAGGTGCTGTCACCATCTGTTTTGTAGACGGTGTTGGCATCGATCTGCGTGCCGCCGTTTGCTTCCGTGAACCAGCCGAGGAACTGCGCGTTTTTGCGCGTCGGTTCGGTGGGCAAGACAAGTTTTTCGCCATATGTTTGCTTCGTTTCCTCTGTTGTGCCATCCCCGAAATCCCACGTCAGCGTATAGCTGTTGGCGGTAAACTGCGCGTAGAAGGTCTTGGCTGCCGTGATGGTCACGGTGTTGTACAGGCTGCCGCCGGAAGCGGACGTGTACCAGCCCTTGAAGGCATGACCGGCCTTGACCGGCGTGCTCGTCGGGGCGGTTGCCGTCGTATTCGGCTTGCCTGTCGTGGTGATGCTGGTTTTGCCATCAATCGTGCCGCCGTTCGTTCCTGCGTCCCACTTGATCGTCAGGCTGACAGTTGCACCGCAATCGTCGCACTTGCCGTCACCGTTCGCGTCGGTGTGGTCTGCGTACTCATAGGAGCTGTCGCCACAAGCCGAGCACGTCTTGGAACGCTTATGCTGGGTTTCACTGTCAGATACCCATGAACCATAGCTATACGAATGGTCAGCATAATCGTAGGTAGATGCACCGCAGCCGGAGCAGGTTTTCGAACGTCTATGCTGGGTATCACTGTGCTTGCTCCATGCACCGGTGGAATAGCTGTGATTACCATACTCCGTTGTGGAGTACCCGCAAGTGCGGCAGGGGGCCGTTCGGCTGTGCTGGCTGTCCGAATACTTGCTCCATGAGCCATAACTCATGCTGTGCGAAGCGTAGTCATAGTCCGTCGCACCGCAGTTCCGGCAAGAGCCTGTGCGCCGGTGCTGGCTGGACGAATACTGTTCCCAGCTTCCATAACTGTAACTATGGCCGCTGGAATAGATGGTTTCGCTCTTGGTCTGCCCGCAAGCGCAAGAATAGCTTCTGTAACCGTTGCTGGTACAGGTCGCTGCCTGCTGGCTTTGCAACACCCATGTATGGCTGCCGCAATCCGGGCAGGTGCCCGACCCATAAGCACCGGATCCGTGGCTCTTGGTAGTGTATGTTCCTAAATATTGAACGTAATGGCAGCTATTGCATTCATTATAGTTGGCATGACCACGCGAGGAATGTGCGACTTCGACGTATGTTCCTTGGAATGAATACTTCCCACACGACGGGCAGTTGCCGATAATCGAGCCAGTTGAGGTGACGGAAATGCCCGGCGCACTCATGATGCCAACGGCTGCGGGGGTATCGGAATATATGCCGTACAAATCGTAGAAGTATTTGTTGTTCCGATTGGAGCCGGCCCAATCATAATCGTAGAACGGCACCGACGATTTGGGATACCCGATGATATAGCCGATATAGAGTGTATCGCCGCTGTCGTTTTCCCGCCAGAAGGCTTCTTCGCCGATGGATTCCAGAATGTCCTCTCCGTAATAGATCGTGAGCGTGGATAGCTTCGGGCAGTTGTAAAAGGCGTGTTTGCCAATCGTCGGCGTGGTGCTGGGGATTTCGGCTGTGGTCAGATTGACACAGTCTTCAAACCAGTACGCAAGGTCAGCGATACGCAATGCGTCCATATCATCAAACCAGACCTGCGTGATCTGATCCCGGACAGCCGCCCACGGCTGGTCATCCTTGCTTGTGAACGGCTCACAGTCGCCGGAGCCGGAGATCGTCAGCCAGTTGTGTTCGTTCAGCTCCCACTTGATCTTGCTGCCGGGGATCGTGCCGGAGGAAGCTGACTCAGACTGTGTTGCAATTTCTTCGTCAGGTGCGCTGTCATAGATCGTGTGTTCATCTGCTTCGGCGGCAAATGCCGAAATGCTCAAAGACAGCAGCATACAGAGGACAAGCAGAAGTGCTGTGATTTTTCTGAATTTCATAGCTTAACCCTCCATGACAGCGGCGATCGTGAAGATCACGGTCGCCGCGTTGATGTTCGTGACGGCTTCACTCGCGGAAACCTTTGCCTTGTAGCGAATTGCCAGCGACTTTTCTGCACTAATCGCTGGGAACGCGCCGTCCACAAGCGTCAGACTGCCTGCGCCTTTCGTGCTACAACCATTGATGCTAAGTGCGATGCTGTTCTTGCTTGCCGTAAAATCGTCAAAATTGCCGATTTCAAACGTGCCCGCCTGAACATCTACCTTGGTCACACGAATTGCGCCGGTCTTGCCGGTGTTGGTGATTGCGGCATTGTTGGCACAGACCACATAGCCGTCAACGAGAGAAACCGGCAGCGCAGCGGGAACTGTACACGAAATCGGGGAAACCGTATTGACCACGGTGAGCGTCACCGGCACGCGCGC
>ERZ824480.2825-NODE-2825-length-12553-cov-2.433429_pt1 | contig 12553 bp, 6 predicted proteins | sample MGYA00519861_ERZ824480 | MGnify/ENA primary metagenome ERZ824480 (study PRJEB31778, sample SAMEA3449152) | human gut metagenome | biome: human gut; feature: human-associated habitat; material: faeces | place: United Kingdom | collected 2010/2012 ... | reverse complement strand
GCACACGGCGACAAGCTTAACATATCGGAGGACGCATATGAGCTTTTGGGACGTCTTGCGGACGGTTCAATGCGTGACGGACTGAGCATACTTGAAAGAGTCGTTTCCGCATGCGGTAATTCGATTACCGCCGAAAATATAACGGCTACTCTCGGCATTTCAACTGCCGAATCAATATTTCAGATTACAGACGCCATTGAAAAAGGCGATGTAAATAAAATAATTTCCGTAATTGACAATATTATGTCAGACGGTAAAGATTTAAGAGTGTTTATCGACTCACTTATAAAGAATTTTCGCGATATGCTTATTTGTAAAATTACAGAAGATTCTTCCGCAATGCTTGACTACAATGCAGAAGATATGGTAAAATTAAAAGCGTTATCAGACAAAATGTCTTTTGAGAAGATTTCTCACGCAACATCGGTACTGTCCGACGCACAAGCCGATACTAAATGGATGAAGTCGCCTCGTATAGTATATGAGTTGGCACTTATCAAACTTGCCAGACCCGAATATGACGATTCACCGTCAGCGGTTATGGACAGGCTTGCGTCATTGGAAAACAAAGTTAAAAACGGTGCCGTTACCGATACTTCTTCCCTATCCGAAAGAATTTCAAATCTTGAGGAAAAGGTAAAAAACGGTGTAACGGTGCAGCCGACCGAAACGGTTAAAAAAAAAGAAGTAACCGAGAAGAAGAAAACTTCGGTCAGATTATATAACCCAATTCCGAAAGAAGAACTCACCTCCGACAATCCTATTGTCAAGGTTGCAAAGAATTGGGACAATATATCGCGAACGATGTGCAACTCGGCAGGTTACTTAAAAGCCGCTTTGATGAACAGAAATATAACCATTGATTCAGACGGTATTATACTTTTGTTCAACCCCAAAGAGAAAGGTGCTTACAATATTGCGGCAGCGTACAAGGATAAAATGCAGGTTATTTTTAAACGTGCGTCCGGTACAGACTTTGCGGTAAAGGTTGCATACGAAAACGACATACAAGAAGAACTCATTGATTTTTGGAACTTGCCCGGCGGCAACGGCGAAGTAAATGAACCGATACAAGTATCCGACGATCCCCTTGACAATCTTGTAGCGAATTTCGGTGAAATCGTCGAAAATGTAGACGAAAGCGAATTTACGGAATATGATTCCTCTAAGGATAACTTCTCACAGTCATCTCTTGACGATAACAATAGCGAAGATGATGACAATGCTCCCGAAGAATTTTTGGAAGGCAAAGAATTATCCCCTGAGGATGATAATAATTAATTTTAAAAACTAAGAAAGAGGTAAATTACAATGGGAAAATACAAAGGTTTTGCAGGTTCAGGAATGAACGCTAATAAGAATATGAGTAACGTTATCAAGCAAGCTCAAAAAATGCAGGCTGAAATGGAAAAGGTTCAGGAAGAACTTGAAGATAAGGTTGTTGAAGGTACATCTGGCGGCGGTGCAGTTACAGCTACCGCTAACGGCAAGAAAGAAATTCTTTCACTTAAAATCAGTCCTGACGCTGTTGATCCTGAAGATATTGAAACACTTGAGGACCTTGTTATGGTCGCAGTCAACGATGCAGTCAAAAAGGCTGACGATATGATGGCTGAAGGTATGAGTGCCGTTACAGGCGGAATTAATATTCCGGGCTTATTCTAATATGCACGCAACAGTCATTGAAAATTTAATCGAAAAATTTGAACAACTTCCCGGCATCGGCAGAAAAAGTGCAGAAAGAATTGCTTTTCACATTCTTGAACATATGTCAAAAGAGGACGCAGTTTCAATGTCTAACATAATCACAGAGGCGAAAGAAAAAATTACGCTTTGCCCTGTATGTCAAAATCTGACCGATACATCACCGTGTAAAATATGTTCATCACCGAAACGCGATAATTCCGTTATATGTGTTGTCGAAAGTCCCGAAGATGTTTCGGCAATCGAGGCGACAAACGAATTTAACGGTCTTTACCATGTACTTCACGGGTCATTGTCCCCTATGGACGGTATAACCCCCGATGACATAAAGATTAACGAGCTTTTACTCCGTCTCAGCGACAGTACGGTTAAGGAAGTCATTATGGCTACCAACCCAACCGTAAACGGCACAGCAACAGCAGTCTATATCTCTAAACTTCTTGCTCCGTTTGACGTAAAAGTTACCCGTATCGCACACGGTATTCCGATAGGAAGCGACCTCGAATATGCCGATAAGATTACTCTTATAAAGGCTCTTGAGGGCAGACAAACTATGTAAATAAAAATCCGATGAATTAAATTCATCGGATTTTTTGTATATTACGAAAGTTTCAAACTATTCAATGCCTTATCCAAAGCATTTTCGTAAACTCTATTCTTTTCACTTTCATTGCACGCTTTTATTACCGTAATCAGATTTTCACTGTCATATGGGATAAAATACATTGTATAATACACATTATTAACACCATTAATCGTTAAAACAAGATCAGCTTTATATCCCTTTTTGCCCATCAATGTTACTTCTTCAATTTCATTCGGCATTGAAATATTCAAATATGAACTTGAACTGTTAAGCATTCCTGCAATATTTTTATACATATATTCTTCCAAAGTATATGTGCTTTTATTTAATTTATCGTCGTAATATGACAACGACGTCTTTTCTGCACGCAATGAACTGCCGTCAGCCGCACTTAACATAAGAGAAAAGTTAGGAAAAATCGCCGACAGTAATCCCGTTGTATCCATTCCATTCTTAGAACGATCCTTTGCCAACAGTAATCCCGTATCTGTTTCGCTTATATTCCACAAACAAGGATAATTGATACTGAAAATATCGCCTTTAAATTCATTTAGTACGTTCAACGCGTCAATATCACTATCGCTTTCAAGTGCGTCGCCCAATTCATTTATATTTATTTCTCCAGGCACAAACGACTTTATAACTGCGTCAGCACTTTCCTTAAATCCCTCCGCCTCTTCTTCTCTCTTATCATATCCGAGATTAATTTTATATCTAAAATCACCGTAATTCATATAATACGTTTTTTCGACATACTCATTTTCGTCCTCCGAATAATTCTCCTCAAAATAATATGCTTTAATCTGTCCGATTTGAGTTTCTTTTATTTCGGATATTTTATATTTTTCAGAATTAACGGTCTTTTCGTAATCATCACGGTTCTTTTTTGCCCAATCTGCGGCAGACTGCCTATTCGGATTAGAATATGTAGAAATCATAATCAGAGGATCTCTTACACTTGAATACGAACTGTAATAATACATATCGTCATAATCGTAACCATAGCCGTAATTAAAATTATCGTCCGTTTCAATGCTTGTCGGTTTTATGACTGTCACTTTATTGTAAAAACCGTAGTATTCGTTTACAGACCAATCCTCATTTAATTTGATACTCCATCTGTAATTTCCGTCTACATATTCCGATTTTTCCTCTCCCGCAAGCTGTTTTTCAAGACCTATTTCGGCTACATCAACTGTATTTTCTTCGTCGCCGCCTTTATAATCAAATTCAAGCGAATTCAAAAACGCAGTAACATCAGTATTTTCTTTGGCAGTTTCAAAGTTTTCAAAACTTCGCTGTATTGTTATAAAATAAAAATACTCGTCTGTTTTATAAGCATATGCCTCTGTCACAGTATCAAGTCTTCTGTACTTTGTATACACATACTCAACGCCGTTATGCTCGCCCTTTCCTTTATCATACATTACATTTCGGTTGTAACTTGATAAATATGATTTTTGCATTGAAAGATAATATTGTTCTAAAGAACTGGTTCCGTCGTTTTTCTGACTTCTTAATGTGAATGATATATCATTCATTGAAAATCTGTAACTACTGCCGTAACTGCTCTCGGACATATCAAAATTATCTGTCTTTGTAAAGCGCCAATGTTCCTTTGAATTACCTATTTTTTCTTTCTCGGTATACTTAAACAACAGCTTGTAATTCACTCCCGAATCCAAACCGCCTGCCGAAACAATTACAATTTCTCCGCTTTCGCTGTTGTATGTTACGTCTGCACCAAGCGACTCCGAAACAAATCTCAACGGTGCCATTACAGTTCCGTTATCGCTGATTGTAACAGCTGAACTTATAGTCAACGTCTGTCCTGCAACGTCAACTTCCGTTGAATTTAATGTGTACTTAATTTCAACATCATCATAAGTCACCGAATAAACTCCGTCTTTTTCGGTTATTTCGCCGCCGAGTGCATTTACCAGCGCATACATATCAACCATTGTATCACCGTTTTGATTGACATACGGTGCGGCTGAAACAGACATTCCCTCATCGTTTAGCGTAACACTGCCACTACTTACGTTCACCTTAACAGTATTCACTATAAGGCTGTCACTATCCGCCATAGCGCCGACTGACGACAATATCATCGCCACACATATCATCAAAGAAATAAACTTTTTCATATCATTCTCACCCCTATTCCGTTTTAGCTTTTTCGTCAAGAACTATATCCGCATACTTGATTTCACCGTTGGTTTTCACACCTACTTTGACAGTATCGCCCGGAAGATAATTCTTCATCAATTCGTTAAGTTCAACTATACTGTTTATCGCAACATCATCGACCGAAACCAACACGTCACCGGTCTTAAACGACGCCTTTGCAAGAGGTGATGATTTTTCAAGCCCTTTTATTGTAAGTCCTGCCTCTGACGGAACTCCCAGCTCTGCAAGCCAGTCCTCTTGGAACTCTGCACCAAATGATATATGTCTGACTTTTCCGTACAATTCAAACTGATTAAGTACATACTTAACTGTATCGACAGGAACTGCAAAATTAGTATTTGTACCCGAATATCCGCTTGATGTAATACCAACAAGCTCACCGTTCATATTAATAAGTGCACCGCCCGAATTTCCGTGAGTGATAGCCGTATCTGTCTGAACAAGTCTGTACGGCTCGCCGACACTTCTGTTTAGTCCGCTTATATGCCCTACCGTTGCGGAATTACGCAATGAAAACGTTATCGGTGTTCCTATTGCTATAACCTGTTTACCAACAACAATATCTTCACTGTTTGCGAATTTCACAACTGGCAAACCAATCTTTTTTATTTTAACAATCGCAAGGTCTGTATCTTCATCTATATATTTCAGTTGCGCCTCATAGCCTTTTCCGTCATTCATCACAACTAAAATCGTGTTCATATTTTTTACAACGTGTGCATTGGTAAGAATTTCACCGCCGGTCTTTATTATAACACCCGAACCGCTCATAATACCCTCTTGCGAGCCGTAATAGCTTTCCGTCTTACCGCGCCCGATAATTCCGACCACTGACGGACTTACCGATTCAATCACCGAAGGAATTAATTCATCATCACTAAGCGAATTTGATATATTAATGCCTGCTGTCTGCTTTTCCTCGTTCCATGAAACCTCTGCTCCGGCGGCCTCAAAAACACCTCTAAGCGGTACATACGTTTTGTCGTCGATTATTACCGCGTCAGTATCTATCTGCGTTCCGTTCACTTCAACATTCGGTGCCGCCATTGCAGTTTGCGACAAAAGCAATGCAGAAATCATGCACGCAAAAACTATTTTTCTTTTCATTTGTCATCCCCTCCGATTTTATTTATTTTGTACAAATATAATATCATTTTCCAATTTATTTGTCAATATTTTCAACAAATTTTAATTATACGATTTTATGTAAAATCGTTATGAACATAATCAAACTTTACTTGACTAATTTCTTATTAGAATGTATAATAGAATAGAATAATTTTATACTCTACAATATGTGAGGGGGTTACATTGATGAGTAGACTACATATGGGTATTGATGTAGGCTCAACAACAGTTAAAGTTGTTGTGCTTGATGAAAACAATAATACTTTATTTGCAGAATACAGACGTCATTTTTCAGATATAAAAAGCACCGTTAAAGGCCTTTTTGCAGAAGTCAAGGAGGTTGTCAAAAACGAACAGTTCACTGTTGTTATAACAGGTTCGGGCGGTCTTTTACTTTCAAAAATGCTTGATTTGCCTTTCGTACAGGAGGTTATAGCAAACAAAACAGCTATAAAAACATTTATGCCTGAAACAGATGTTGTTATTGAACTTGGCGGTGAGGACGCAAAAATCCTTTATCTTTCGGGCGGACTTGAGCAAAGAATGAACGGCACTTGTGCCGGCGGTACAGGTTCTTTTATTGACCAAATGTCTATACTTTTAAAAACAGATGCAGACGGCCTTAATGCACTTGCAGAAAAGCACACTATTATTTACCCTATCGCCGCCCGTTGCGGTGTTTTCGCAAAATCGGACGTTCAGCCGCTTTTAAACGAGGGTGCGGCACGTGAAGATATTGCCGCGTCAATTCTTCAAGCCGTTGTAACTCAGACAATCAGCGGTCTTGCACAAGGCAGACCTATAAAGGGCAATATCGTATTTCTTGGAGGACCTTTGCACTTCTTACCTCAGCTAAGACGTCAGTTTGAGGAAACTTTAAAGGACAATGCGAAGTCTTTCAAAACTCCTGAAAACGCACAGCTGTTCGTGGCAATCGGTGCGGCACTTATGTACGAAGACAAGACTTCCGACATAGACACACTTATTTCACAGCTTGCAAACGCAAAATCGGTTGACGCCGAAATCACGCGTATGCGCAAGCTGTTTGAAACAGAGGAAGAACGCAAGGAATTTTTCGACAGACACGGCAAAGACGTTGCAAGACGTAAGGATATTTCAACCGCAAACGGTCCTGTATTCCTTGGTCTTGACATCGGTTCAACGACTATCAAAGCCGCACTTATTAACGAGGACGGCGATATTCTTTATGATTATTACGGCAAAAACGAAGGCAGTCCTATTACCTGCGGTATAAAAATACTTCGTGAATTGTATTCAAAATTGCCGAAATCGGCTTATATCGCAAATGCCTGTACAACAGGTTACGGCGAACTTTTGTTAAAGACTGCTTTCAGAATTGAAGAAGGCGAAATTGAAACTATCGCCCACTACAAAGCCGCAAATTATTTTTCACCGGGTGTTGATTTTATCATCGACATCGGCGGTCAGGATATGAAATGTATGAAAATCAGAAACGGCGTAATCGACAGCATTATGCTTAACGAGGCCTGTTCATCGGGCTGTGGTTCATTCATTCAGACATTTGCGGAAAGTTTGGGACTTGATACAATATCATTCTCACAAGAGGCACTTGTGGCAGACAATCCCGTTGACCTCGGCACACGTTGTACGGTGTTTATGAATTCGCGTGTTAAACAAGCCCAAAAAGAGGGTGCGACTGTCGGTGACATCAGTGCAGGTCTTTCCTATTCCGTTGTCAGAAACGCTCTTTACAAGGTTATAAAACTTCGTGACCCCGAACAAATGGGTACTAATATCGTTGTTCAAGGCGGTACTTTCAACAACAATGCTATACTTCGTTGTTTTGAACTTTTGACTGGCAAAAATGTTGTCCGTCCCGATATTGCAGGTATTATGGGTGCGTTCGGCTCGGCACTTATTGCAAAAGAACGTTGGAACGGCGGTGAATGTGATATTCTTCGTGTTGATGAACTTGATTCGTTCACATTCGATACTTCACTTACACGTTGTCAAAAGTGTAACAACCACTGTCAGCTTACAATAACAAAATTTTCTGACGGAAGTCAGTTTGTATCCGGTAACCGTTGTGAACGCGGTGCCGGACTTGAAAAAGCCAAAAAGCAAATGCCTAATCTTTATGATTATAAATACAAACGTGCTTTTGCATACAAGCCGTTAAAGGCAGAGAATGCACCGAACGGTGTTATCGGTATACCGCGTGTGCTTAATATATACGAAAATTATCCGCTATGGTTTACATTCTTTACTGAGCTTGGTTTCTCCGTAAGAATTTCCGGCAGAAGTACGCATGACCTTTACGAAAAAGGTATCGACTCGATACCGAGTGAAAGTGCTTGCTACCCTGCAAAACTTGTACACGGTCACATTCAAGACCTTATCGCCAAGGGCATAAAAACGATTTTTTACCCTTGTATTCCGTATGAGCAGATAGAATATTCGGACGCAGGCAATCACTTCAACTGTCCTATGGTAACATCTTATCCGGAGGTTATCTACAACAATATGGACGTTGTGCGTCAAAGCGATATTAACTTCTTGTATCCGTTCATCAATCTTGCCGACAAGCCGTCGTTTAAACGTCAAATGATGAAAGCGTTGCACGATTACGGCTTTACAAAAACAGAAATTGACAACGCTTCTGAAAAGGCTTTTGCCGAACTTCAGCATTACAAGCAAGACATCAGAAATAAGGGTGAAGAAGTTTTGAAGTGGCTTGACGAACACGATGAACGTGCTATCGTACTTGCCGGCAGACCGTATCATATCGACCCTGAAATCAACCACGGTATTCCGGATATGATTACATCACTCGGCTTTGCCGTTCTTACAGAGGACAGCGTTGCACATCTCGGTCATCTTGAACGTGATATCAGAGTTGTTGACCAATGGGCATACCATACAAGACTTTACGAATCAGCGGCACAGGTTATCAAAAATCCGCGTCTTGAGCTAATTCAGCTTAATTCGTTCGGCTGCGGTCTTGACGCAGTTACGACCGACCAAGTACAGGAAATTTTGCAGTCACACGAAAAGATTTATACGACATTGAAAATAGATGAGGTTTCAAATCTCGGTACTGCAAGAATAAGAGTTCGTTCGCTTAAAGCGGCAGTCAAGGAACGTGACGATAACGACTTTATTCCGCATAAAATTGATGATTACACAATTAACAGAGTTAAGTTTACAGAGGAAGAACGCAAAAAGCATACTATAATCTTCCCTCAAATGAGTCCTACCCACTTCGGACTTTTCGAGGCGGTTATGCGTGCAAACGGTTACAATGCACTTGTGCTTGAACACGCAACGGCAGAGGACGTTGAAGCTGGTTTAAAGAGCGTTAATAACGACGCTTGTTATCCGTCAATTATGGTAACAGGTCAGCTTGTCAATGCGTTTACAAGCGGCAAATGTGACCCGAACAACACTTCCGTTATGATTACACAAACAGGCGGCGGCTGTCGTGCGACTAACTATATCGCCTTCCTTCGTAAGGCGCTTAAAGAGGCAGGCTATCCGAATGTTCCCGTAATTTCGCTTAACGTGTCGGGACTTGAGGGCAATCCCGGATTTAAGATTACTCCGAAGCTTGTTGACGGTCTTTTAAAGGCTTGTACTTGGGGCGACTTATTGCTTGCCGTTACACTTCGTATCCGTCCTTACGAGGTAAACGAGGGCGAAACAAATGCGGTACACGAAAAGTGGCAAAAGCGTTTGTACAGCGATATTATTAATAATAACCGTAAACAGCTTAAACTTAAAAAGGTTATTGATGAAATAATCGCAGACTTTGACGCAATCGAAATTGACGAAACAGTCAAAAAGCCAAAAGTCGGTGTAGTCGGTGAAATTCTTGTTAAGTTCCACCCTGACGCGAATAACAATATTATTGATGTTATTGAGTCGGAGGGCGGTGAGGCAGTTATGCCGGGACTTGCGGACTTTATGCTTTATTGTTTGTATAACAACAACTTCAAGCGTGATAATCTTGGTTCTAAACGTTCAACCGCCGCACTTTGCAATCTTGCAATTTGGGGTATTGAAAGTTTCAGAAAGCATATGGCAAAGGTTATGAATGAAAATCCTAAGTTCCGTACGCGTTCACCGAAACATATCGCGGATATTGCCGAGGGTGCAAAGCACGTTTTACAACTTGGTCACTGCACAGGTGAGGGTTGGTTCCTGACAGGCGAAATGATTGAGCTTATAAATTCGGGTGTTCCGAATATTGCTTGTGTTCAGCCGTTCGCTTGCTTGCCTAACCACGTTACAGGTAAGGGTATGATTAAGGAACTTCGCAGACAGTACCCGCAAGCCAATATCGTTGCGGTTGACTATGACCCAGGTGCAAGTGAAGTTAATCAGCTTAACCGTATTAAACTTATGCTTGCAGTCGCTTTTGAAAATATGAAAAAAGACGAAATGTATGACTCCGTTATGCCAAAGAAAACAGAAGTAAGAGAAACTGTTAAAATAGAAAAGTAACAAAAAAAAGCACCGAATGGTGCTTTTTTTGTTATTCCGCTTTTACATATCGTCCCGCAAAATATACATTTCCGCTATCGTCCAATATGTAATATGTAAACGGTTTATCGGCTTTAAATTCTATAACTTCTTCATCTACGGACAGTGCTGACTTAGTTACTAACGCAACAGTTGCGGCGGCAGCTTCTGTTCCCCTTTCATCAACATCTATCATAGCTTTTTGCAGAACAAAATCAATTTTTATACGTTCTGGGTAATTTTCAAGCATTAAGCTGAAATCAGCATTTTGGTAATCAAAAGCCTTTTCTATTCCCATATTTTTAAGTATGTTTACGTAGTCTATCGAATATTCAGCTTTAATTTTCGGCAATGTCACCTCAACCAACTTGCTTGTCATTTTCCCATTATGAATATCGTTAAGAATATTTTTAGTGTCCCCTAAAACAACAACCATACTTAGTCCGTTTTCATATGGCAATTTCACGGCTTTAGTGTCACCGTTCTCATAATATTGAAAAGCTGCCGCTTGGTGCATAAAATCAATTTCCGATTCATCACCGTTTATATCGGTGAAATTTTCTTTATATGTACCCTCTTTTTCAAATTTATTTACCCAATCCGCTTTCATATAAATCGCATTCGCAAGTGCACATACATAATATCTGTTATCTTCCGAAAGCATATCTGTTATTTTGCCGTTCGTCTGTTTTTCTACCCATTCATTTACCTTTTCAATACTGTCATCGTTCGTAACCGATTGAGCAGTTCCTTGGTAGTCGGTTTGTATTTTCTTTTGATAGTCGTCGGCGAAATAAGCATTTTCCCCGCTGTCCTTGTTAAACCATATTGAATTGGCTATATCAATGCCCTTATTTTTGTTATCGGTTATTATTTGGCTGTATAGGCTTGTATTCGGTGAATCAAATGCTTGCGTTATTTCTTGTTTTGTGTCCCCTACTGCCCCCTCTGACGCCATCATCATTGCCATTTCAAGCGAAAACGGAGATATAACATAGTTTTCGTCCTTAGGCAGATTTTCCATAAGTTTTTGCGTGTAGTATTCATTGTACTTGTGAGGTGCTATTGCAACGGTTTTAGTGTCCCCATCCCAATCCACATTACAGTCAAGCGCCTCCGACACCGCTCTTAGCGGTACAAGTGTTCGGTCGTCTATGATTACAGGTACTGTGTCCAGACTCACTTTTTCGTCATTAACCGTCATTTCATTACTGCCGATTTCCAAACTGATTGTGTTGTCGTCATTTTTCGCAGTTATAATCTGCTTGCCGTCAATATCGGTATAATCAACACTGCAATGAAGTTCTTCAAATATCGCACGCATCGGTACAAGAACACGGTCGTTCTGTATTATCGGTGCAACGTCAAAATCCATAGCTTGACCGTTTAGCATAACTGTTATGTTTTCCTCTGCCAATACCGTAGACGTTGACATTACCGCCGTCAATGACAATATTATCGGTATAATCTTTTTCATTTTGTGTCCCTCCTATTTTTCCTTTCGCTATTAATACTTTTCAATACCTCAAAAAGTTTATTAAATGTTAAATATTTCTTTTATAATATCATAAAAAGACAAAATTTTCAAGATTATATGTTAATTGTACTGTTTTCTAAACAAAAAAGACCTTAACATATTGCTAAGGTCTTATATTATTAGTCAAACAACGACACTTGGTCGGTATCGGGCAAATCATCGAAACAGCCGTTTTCTTCAAGAATATTAAGCGGATTTTTACCTATACCTGTACGAATTCTTAAATCTTCGACGTTTCTAAATTCGCCGTTCTTTCTTTCTTCCGTAATGCTTATCGCGTCGTTTTCGCTAAGTCCCGGAAGTGCGGAAAGCGGAGGAAGAATACCGCCCTCAACCTGTCTGAAATCGGTCGCGTGTGATTCGTACAAATCGACAGGCACAAAATTAATTCCTCTTGCGTACATTTCAATACAAATTTCAAGTATCGGTATAAGGTTTTCTTCTTTCGGAGTAACTGTTCCGTCCTTTTTCTTTGCGTTGATTGAACGCATTTCTTCACGAACGCGTTCTTCTCCCCTCGCCATTACCGATGCATCAAAATCGTCCGCACGCACCGTATAATATGCGATATAAAATGCTTCTGGATAATGTACTTTAAAATACGCAATTCTGAATGCCGACATAACGTAAGCGGCAGCGTGTGCCTTAGGGAACATATACTTGATTTTTTTACACGATTCAATATACCAATCAGGCACATTATTATCACGCATTTCCTGTTCATATTCAGGCGTCAGGCCTTTACCTTTACGCACCATTTCCATTATCTTGAACGAATGTTCTTCTTCAACACCGCACGAAATAAGATAAATCATAATATCGTCACGGGCACATATTGAGTGTGACAGGTCACACTTGCCCTCTCTGATTAATTCCTGTGCATTACCGAGCCACACGTCAGTACC
>ERZ824480.2815-NODE-2815-length-12600-cov-2.541251_pt1 | contig 12600 bp, 10 predicted proteins | sample MGYA00519861_ERZ824480 | MGnify/ENA primary metagenome ERZ824480 (study PRJEB31778, sample SAMEA3449152) | human gut metagenome | biome: human gut; feature: human-associated habitat; material: faeces | place: United Kingdom | collected 2010/2012 ... | reverse complement strand
AGCCAGCGCAGGCACGGATTCGCCGGTCGCATGCATTTCCCTGGAAGACGTCAGCTTCGGCTATGAAGAGGAAAAGATGGTTCTGGAGCATTTGAGCTTCGAGATAAAAACCGGCGAGCAGGTAACGATGACCGGGCGCACCGGCGCAGGAAAGAGCACAGTTTTTAAATTGCTTTTGGGACTGTATCGTCCGCAAAAGGGCTGTGTAAAAATATATGGACAGGACGCTTATCTGCTTCCGGACAGTATCAGACGGCGTCTGTTTGGCTGTGTGGAGCAGAGCTTTAAGCGGGTTCCCGGAACCGTTCTGGAGCAGATTACGCTTTCTGATCCGATGATTTCCAGAGAGGATGCGGTCGAAGCGGCGAAGCTGGCAGGACTGCATGAAGTGATTGCCGGAATGGAGCAGGGGTATGATACGCCCTGCACGGATGCACTGTTTTCACAGGGACAGTGGCAGCTTTTATCAATAGCCCGTGCGGCAGTGGCAAAACCACAGCTTCTCCTGCTTGACGAGATAACGGCAAATCTTGATACAGAAACAGAAAAAGCAGTTCTTAATGCATTGGATAATGTATGTAAAGACAGAACGGTAATATCTATTTCGCACAGGGTTACTGCAAAAACAGGTAGAATTATTCCTGTTGAATCGAATGTGTGAGTTATATATAGGGTTTATCTGATTCGACGGCGAAGTGATTAAGCGATAAAATTACGATATAAAGCGTGTTAAATTTTGCGGACAAAAAAATTTGGTTCACAAATTTAACACGCTTTTTACACATTTGATACATTTCTGTATATTATTATACACTCATAAAATAAATAACAGATGAGTGGTTAGTTTGTCAGACTTAGAATAATGACAGAAATGAGGAGTGTATATGATTAATTACAAAAAACTTACGGCTGCAATGGCAGCGGGAATAATAGCAATATTTACAATAACAGGCTGTGCGATGCCGTGGCAGAAGGCAGCAGATGATTCATCATCAAATGTATCTACGGTTTCTGCCGGGAATCTTTCACAAAGCGGTGAGAATGCACTGTCGCTTGAATTTGACAGTGAAGATTTAGATTCGTCATATAACGAATCAGAATGTACAAAGATAAATCTTTCAGGAAGTGGTGCAACTGTTTCAGGAAGCGGTGTTACTGTTGAAAACGGAAATATTACAATAACATCTGCGGGAAGCTATATTATTTCCGGAACATTAACAGACGGAAGCATAAAAGTGAATTGCAGCGAAAAAGGAACTGTAAGATTGATTTTAAACGGTGCTTCAATAAGCAGTTCAAGTACGGCACCTGTTGTTGTTAAGGAAGCAAAAAAGGTTCTTGTAACTCTCGCTGACGGCACAACTAATACAATTACAGATAAAACACGCCAGTCTGTGGATGACGAAGATTTTTCTTCGGCAGTTTATTCAAAAGCAGACCTTGTATTTAACGGAAGCGGAACTCTTAATGTCAATGCTGGATACAGAAATGGTATTAAGAGCACAGACGATTTGAAAGTTGTATCTGGAACCTTTAATATAACAAGCAATGAGGATGGAATAATCGGAAAAGATTTTCTCGGAATTAAAGACGGTAAATTCACAATTAAATCGGGAAGCGACGGAATGAAGTCAACGTATGATACGGATACTTCAAAAGGAAATATCGTAATAACAGGCGGTGAATTTGATATAACGGCTTCAAATGACGGTATTCACTGCAACGAAGATATTCTTATTTCGGGTGGAAATCTTACAATTAGCAGCGGTGATGACGGCGTTCATGCAGATGATAATCTTCAGGTTGACGGCGGTACTATAGATATTAAGAAATGTTGCGAAGGTCTTGAAGGTGTACAGATTACTTTAAACGATGGTGATATTTCAATAGTGGCAAGCGATGACGGTATTAATGCGGCTGACGGTTCGTCATCTTCCGGTATGGGAATGGGCGGCTTCGGCGGCGGTCAGAACGGAGGCTTTGGCGGCGGTCAGGCATCATCTTCAGACAGCAGTGTTTTACTTACAATCAACGGCGGAAATATATTTGTAAATGCAGGCGGTGACGGTCTTGATTCAAACGGTAATATTGTGATGAACGGAGGCAATGTAACGGTTCTTGGCCCTACAAGCGATGGCGATACAGCACTCGATTTTGACGGTGCATTTACAATTAACGGGGGTGTACTTATGGCATTTGGTTCAAGTGGAATGCTTGAAACACCGACATCGGCACAGAACGGCTGCTGTATTGTTACAACATTAGGCACTGTAAGTGCAAATTCGGCATTTTCACTTATGGATTCATCAGGAAATGTGATAATGTCATATACACCAACAAAGAATTATGCGTCTGCGATTGTATATTCATCAGACATTAAGAACGGAAGCACATATACGGTAACTGCGGGAAGCACAACACAGTCAATTACGGTGAACAGCAATGTTACAACAAACGGAGTCAGCGGAGGCTTTGGTGGTGGTCAGAATGGCGGTTTCGGAGGCGGACAGCGTGGAGGACAGCCTGGGGGCAGTGCACCTGACGGAAACGGAAGCTTTGGAGGTGACCAGCAGGGTGGAAACCAGCAAGGTGGAAAACAGCAAGGTGGAATGCCGGGCGGAAATTCGGGCAACGGACGTTCAAACAGTGCCAGCAGTTCAACTGTAAATCAGGTATAAACTATAAATAAAATAAAGTATATATAACAGGGTAGAACATAGTATAACAGTGTGTCCCACCCTGTTTTTTGCTGTGTTTTTGATAAGATACATCTTTGCATTTAATTTGGAATACCACAACACAATATAACAGTTGACATACAGATATATGCTGTTATATACTGTTTATGAGGTGATGAAATGAATATAAAAGTAAATTCTACATTGATGATTCCTATATACGAACAGATTGTTGACCAGATAAAAACACTTATACGTATTGGCAAGCTGGAAGAAAATGATATGCTTCCGTCGGTGCGTTCTCTTTCAAAAGAATTAAAGATTAGTGCACTGACAGTTAAAAAAGCTTATGATTATCTTGAGAGCGAAGGTTTTGTTGTGACGGTTCACGGTAAAGGAACGTATGTTGCTGCGTCCAATTCCGAAATACAGGAAGAGGAGCAAAGAAAAGAAGTTGAACTTGATATTGAGATGGCTGTAAAGAAGGCGAGACGATACGGTATTAGTGATGAAGATATAAAGAGTATTTTTTCACTTGTTATTGATGAAAATTAAAAGACGGTAGCTTTAATGATGTTTAGTTGTTAAAGCTGCCGTCTTTTTATGTCTTGTTGTATTTAATTAGTTTGGTGTGAATATAGCCGGTATTATTGGAAATCCACCACATTTACCCAATGTTCGAGAAGTTCTTTTTCATCAGGTTTGTTTTTTGCCATTCTTGCGGCGGCAACAATAGGAAGCCAGCCTGTTACATATGATTTTTTAGTGTCTGTTGCAGCACAGAACTGTGTCATATACATATCTGCGATATCGATGCTGCTGTCAGAGTATTGCAGCTTTAACAGAAGATAAGTGTTGGCTATGTCGGCACTGGCATTGCCCTGCGTTGCGTGAACCCAGTCAACAGCGGTGATTGATGTTATGTCGGCATTATCATCAATATTTACGATTATGTTGTCAGGACAAAAATCACCATGGCACAATTTTGTGTGCTTTGGCATCGTATTAAGTCTTGTGAGCAGTTCGTATTTTACAGAACTATCAAGAGTTTCAATGTCATTAATCTGTCTTATTAATTTATCTTTAAGCTTTAAGAGAAGCGGGTTGGATTTCTTTTGAAAATCAACCTGATATTCAACCATTTTTTTGATATAATCAGCAGTTTTTTCGGGATGCTCTTTTATAAGCTGTGTAAGAGTTATGCCGTCCGCATATTCACTTGTGATTTCCCATTGACCATTGTTTACAGATACAGAAAGAAGCTTTGGAATATTAACTCCGGCATCTTCAACTCTTGCAGTATTTAATGCTTCATATAAAACATCTGATTTGTTATAATCTTTGGAAAAAACTTTTATTGCGGTATTATTTTCAAGATAAACTGATTTTAAGTTATTTTGTGAAATGCATTTTTTCATATAAACACATCCTTTCTTATTCGTCAATTTCGACTGGTTTTCCGTAATATGCCTTGAGGTACATTGCCTTAATTTCTTTCATTAGAGGGTAGCGTGGGTTTGCACCTGTACACTGGTCATCAAATGCCATTTCTGTCATTTCGTCGAGAGTGCGTAAAAATTCTTTTTCATCAACGCCATAATCTTTTATAGTCTTTTTGATTCCGACTTTTTCCTTCAACTCTTCAATGGCTGCAATAAGATTTTCAAATTTTTCGTCATCATTTTTTCCTTTGATATGAAGAAAATCTGCACATTCTACATAACGTTCTTTGCAGTGAGGATATTGATACTGTGAAAATGTTCCCATTTTAGCAGGAACTTCTGCAGCATTGAATCTCATTACATCAGTGATGAGGAGTGCGTTTGCAATACCATGAGGAAGGTGGTGGTATGCACCGAGCTTGTGAGCCATAGAGTGGCATACTCCAAGAAATGCATTTGCAAATGCCATTCCGGCCATGGTTGAAGCTGTAGCCATCTGTTCACGGGCTTTTGCGTCGTGCGGACCATTTTCATATGCGGCAGGAAGATATTCAAATATATTTTTCATAGCTTTTAAAGCAAGACCGTCTGTGTAGTCTGTTGCCATAATAGATGCATATGCTTCGAGAGCATGAGTGAGTGCGTCTATGCCGGAAGCAGAAGTAAGACCTTTTGGCTGGTTCATCATCATATCAGCATCAACAATTGCCATTTTTGGAAGAAGCTCATAATCAGCGAGAGGATATTTTATTCCGCTTTCTTCGTCTGTGATAACAGCGAAAGGAGTAACTTCAGAACCTGTTCCTGATGAAGTAGGAATGGCAATGAAGTAAGCTTTTTCTCCCATTTTAGGGAATGTGTATATACGTTTTCTTATATCCATAAAACGCATAGCCATATCCATGAAATCAACTTCAGGATGTTCATACATAACCCACATTATCTTGCCGGCATCCATTGCTGAACCGCCGCCTACAGCGATTATGCAGTCTGGTTCAAAGAGCTTCATGGCTTTTGCACCTTCTTTTGCACATGCAAGTGTAGGGTCAGGAGCAAGATCGTAAAATACTGTGTATACAATACCGAGTTCATCAAGTTTGTCGGTTATGCATTTTGTGTAGCCATTTTTGTAGAGGAACTGATCTGTTACTATGAATGCTTTCTTTTTGCCAAGAACTGTCTTTAATTCATTGAGTGCAACAGGAAGGCAGCCCTTTTTAAAATATACTTTTTCAGGTGCTCTGAACCATAACATGTTTTCTCTCCTTTCAGCAACGGTTTTAATATTAAGAAGGTGTTTGACGCCGACATTTTCGGAAACTGAATTGCCGCCCCATGAGCCACAGCCGAGTGTAAGTGAAGGTGTCAGCTTGAAATTGTATAAGTCACCGATGCCGCCCTGAGAAGAAGGGGTGTTGATAAGAATACGGCATGTTTTCATAGTTTCTTCAAATATATCAAGTTTTTCTTTTTCTGTTTCTGAATTAATATAAATAGAAGAAGTGTGTCCGTATCCGCCGTCTGCGATAAGATGTGAAGCTTTATCTATTGCATCGTTGAAATCGTCTGATTTGTACATTGCAAGAACAGGTGAAAGCTTTTCGTGTGCAAATTCTTCAGATAAGTCAACAGAAGCAACCTCTCCGATGAGAATTTTGGTCTCACGTGATACATCAACTCCGGCGAGTTTTGCAATGGTATATGCACTCTGACCTACAATCTTTGCGTTGAGAGAGCCATTGATAAGGATAGTTTTTCTGACTTTGTCAAGCTCGGTCTTTGTAAGAAAATGGCAGCCTCTTGCAATAAATTCATCTTTTACGGCTTTGTAAACTTTTTTGTCAACAATAACAGACTGCTCAGAGGCACAAATCATACCGTTGTCAAATGTTTTTGAGTGGATGATTGAGTTGACTGCAAGAACAACATCAGCTGTTTCATCAATAATGGCAGGAGTGTTGCCGGCACCTACACCGAGTGCAGGTTTTCCTGATGAATATGCAGCTTTAACCATTCCAGGACCGCCTGTTGCAAGAATTATATCAGCCTCTTTCATAAGTGTGTCTGTAAGTTCGAGAGACGGAATATCAATCCATCCTATAATGCCTTTTGGAGCACCTGCTTTTACTGCAGCATCAAGAACAACTTTTGCAGCTGCGATTGTTGATTTTTTTGCTCTTGGATGAGGGCTTATTATTATTGCATTTCTTGTCTTTAAACATATTAAAGACTTGAAAATAGCAGTAGAAGTAGGGTTGGTTGTAGGAATTACTGCGGCTACAACACCAATTGGTTCAGCAATCTTTTTTGTTCCATAAGCTGAGTCCTCTTCGATGACGCCACATGTCTTTGTGTCACGATAAGCATTGTAAATATACTCAGAAGCATAATGGTTTTTGATTACTTTGTCCTCAACAATTCCCATTCCTGTTTCCTCAACTGCCATTTTGGCAAGTGGGATTCTGGCCTGGTTTGCAGCGATAGCTGCCGCTGTAAATATTTTATCAACCTGTTCCTGTGTGTAAGTTGAAAAAATCTGCTGTGCTTTACGCACTTCATCAATTTTTTTTTCAAGTGCGTCTACTGTGTCAACAATTTCTGTACCCGACATAATTTTTTCTGACATACAAAATCCTCCTTGTTTTTGCGGAGCAAAAATCCTAATGTGCATCTTTGATGCACTATATCCTCATGGCGAGGAGAGGATTTATCCTCCTTGTTATTATTCCTTTTCTTATAATTGCAGCAGAACCAATATTTTCTGCCCCAAAAAGATTGTTATTATTTTAACAAAGTCAATATAACACTATATTGTGTGTGTGTCAATATGCATATTATTAATATTGCCTGATATTTTTTAAAAAATTTTTGAAAATTCCATTGCGTGATACTATGTTATGCTGTAATATTAATATAGTTTTAGAAATAGCAGGGGATGAATTGACTATTTATAGAATATGTGAGGGATTATTTAATATGAAAGATACGTTTAAAAAGTATTTATATCTTGCCGGAAGCTTGTTTCTTGCATTTGCTTTGTCTATTATGCTGTTTTTTGTTTTATATAAGATAGATGCGATAAAGAGTGTTATCGGGCATATTGTAAAAACTATGATGCCATTTATAATTGGTGCAGCATTGGCATATATAATTTGCCCTTTGTGTAATAAGCTTGAAGTTTTGTTTGATAAATTATTTTCAAAGATGAAGAATGAGCAGACTAAGGAAAAAATATCGAGGACATTAAGTGCATTTGCAGGAATAATTATTGCGGTTATTGCAATTTATCTTATACTTATGATTGTTATTCCACAGCTGATTGACAGTGTTGTAAGACTTGTTCAGATTCTGCCATCAAGTGCAGATAAGCTTATAGGATGGCTTGACCATTCGCTTAGCTCTGATGAACAATTGCTTCAATATTCGCAACAGGTGATTGATAAGGCATATACGATGCTTGAGGACTGGCTTTCAAACGGACTTCTTGATTCTGTTGAGAAAGTGGCAACTGGGATTTCGTCAGGTGTAATTAATCTGCTTGGCGTGATTCTTAATATATTTATAGGTTTTATAGTTGCTGTATATCTGCTGCTTTCAAGAAAGAAATTTGCACGGCAGGCAGAACTTATCGTGTATAGTATATTAAAAAAAGAAAAGGCTGACATTGTAATGGAAGAGGCAAGATATTGTGACCGCGTTTTTGGCGGGTTTATCAATGGAAAGATTCTTGATGCAGTGGTGGTTTCGCTTATTTGTTATGCCGGCATGATGATTTTCAGATGGATTAATCCGGGAAAAGTCATGATGAGTGAAACACTTGTTGCTGTAATAGTTGGAATTTTTAATGTAATACCATTTTTTGGATGGTATATCGGGTTGTTTTTATCAGCACTTCTCATACTTATGGTTAATCCTATGCAGTGCATTTTCTTTGTGATTTTTGACTTTATATTACAGCAGATAGATGGTAATATTTTAGGCCCTAAGATTATAGGTGATACAACAGGAATTTCAAGTATATGGGTGCTTTTTTCCATATTCCTGTTTGGAGATATATGGGGATTTGCAGGTATGCTTCTTGGAGTTCCGATGTTTGCCATTATGTATCACTGGATTAAAAAGCTGGTATTTAAGGGGCTTGATAAGAATGAACAGACACAGATGAGTGTTGATTATGAGAATGATTTTCCAAAAAAGAAAAAGACTCATCAATAATATAAGGAGTTATGATACATATTTTATGAAACATTTAAAAAATAATATTAAAGATTACACAATACGTTCGCTTACAACAAAAGATTTAGATGCATATAATGCACTTTTAAGATATGCATTTCAGGTTACAGAACAGGAACTTACCGAAGTTGGCTGGGAAAATGACGAGATTAAGCAGTCAAAGTTTCCTGTTTTGCAGAGAGCTGATGTTGTGGGGTGTTTTGATAATGATTCGTTAATCTCACAATTTGCTGTATATCCGCTTGATATGAATATTTATCATCAGTTATATCATGTCGGCTTTATAACGAGTGTATGTACATATCCAGAGTATTCAGGACAGGGTATTATGGCTACGCTTATGCACAAGAGCCTGAGCCATATGAGAAAAAGAGGTCAGTCAATGGCACTTTTATATCCTTATTCTATACCATTGTATCGTAAGTTTGGATGGGAGATTATTTCTAATAAGATTTCTTATATAATAAAGAATAATCAGATACCAAAGATTGATGATATTCCCGGATATGTACGTCGTGTCACATGGGAAAATACGGATTTTATTAATCTTCACCAGCAGTTTGCGGCAAAAACACACGGATGCCTTTACCGTAACAGCCTTGCATGGGAAGAATACTGGCGATGGGATGAGGATGATACAGTTGTAGCTGTTTATTATAATAGTCATAAAAAGCCACAGGGATATATGGTTTATCTTATAAAAGAAAATGTTATGTACATAAAAGAGATGATTTTCTTAAACAGGGAAGCACAGAATGGTCTCTGGCGTTTTATACGTGCACATCAGTCCATGATAAATGAAGTAAAAGGCAATACATATTATAATGAACCGATTGCTTTTGAGATGGCTGATGTCAATATTAAAGAATCAATACGTCCGTACATAATGGGAAGAATTATAGATATTGATAAGTTTCTTCTCCAGTACAGCTGTAAACCGTCGGAAAAAGATGTTTGCATAGAACTTGATATCCATGATGATTTTTTGTCATGGAATAATAAGAGTATTAATGTATTGTTTAGCAAAGGAAGATGTTTTATAACCGAGCAGAAAGCAGGATATCATATAAAACTTGACATTGCATCGCTTACAACACTTCTTATAGGATATAAATCCGCAATGCAGCTATGGAAACTTGAAAGGATAGATGCACCGAGGGCTGCTGTTGAGACACTCGATAATGTTTTAATGCATGAAATACCATATATTTCAGATTATATTTAAATTTTATGCTGTAAATTTTTTTAATTTTGTCAAGTAAAAATACTTGACACGCATGCCTGGTTATGATATTATTCTCAAGGTTTCAAATTTTATGAGAGTGGTGCTGCTATGGAAAAGTTTGTAGAACAGACGCTTTTATATGATTTTTATGGTGAGCTTCTTAATGAACACCAGAGAGGAATTTATCAGGATATTGTTTTTAATGATTTGTCATTAAGCGAGGTTGCTGATGAGTATGGTATCTCAAGGCAGGGAGTTCATGATTTAATCAAGCGTGTTAATAATACACTAAATGGTTATGAAGAAAAGCTGCATCTTGTATCTAAGTTTATAGAGACAAAAGAAAAGGTGCATGAGATTGAACAGTTATCAGATGAGTTTATTAAAAGTAATAATGGCAGTCTTGATAACATAAGGAGTATACAGCTTATCGCAAAAGATATACTCGATAATTTTTGATATTCGTTTAAGTCTTAATCAGACAGAAGTGAGGATTTATGGCATTTGACAGCTTATCAGATAAACTTCAGAATATATTTAAAAATCTTCGCGGTAAAGGCCGTCTGTCTGAAGCTGATGTAAAAGCAGCTCTGAAAGAAGTAAAGATGGCTTTGCTTGAAGCTGATGTAAACTTTAAAGTTGTAAAGCAGTTTGTCAAGTCGGTCGAAGAGCGTGCCATAGGTCAGGATGTTATGCAGAGTCTTACACCCGGACAGATGGTAATTAAGATTGTTAATGAAGAAATGGTTGCACTCATGGGTTCCGAGACAACACAGATAGCGTTGAAACCGGGTAATGAGATAACTGTCATAATGATGGCGGGTCTTCAGGGTGCAGGTAAAACAACAACGACAGCTAAACTTGCAGGTAAGTTTAAAGCAAAAGGGAAAAAGCCTCTTCTTGCAGCCTGCGATGTTTATAGACCGGCTGCTGTTGAACAGTTAAAAATCAACGGAGAAAAGCAGGGCGTTGAAGTGTTTTCAATGGGAACAGGCAACAATCCGGTTGATATAGCCAAAGCGGCAGTTTCACATGCTAAGAATAACAATTTTAATATTGTTATTTTAGATACAGCCGGTCGTCTTCATATAGATGAGGATATGATGGCTGAGCTTATAAAAATAAAAGAAGAAGTTAAAGTTGACCAGACAATACTTGTTGTAGATTCAATGACAGGTCAGGATGCGGTTAATGTCGCTTCTTCATTCAACGAAAAGGTTGGAATTGATGGCGTCATCCTCACAAAGCTTGATGGTGATACCAGAGGTGGTGCAGCACTTTCGATTAAGGCTGTCACAGGAAAGCCTATCCTTTATGTTGGTATGGGTGAAAAACTTTCAGATCTTGAACAGTTTTACCCGGACAGAATGGCATCAAGAATTCTTGGAATGGGTGATGTGCTTACGCTTATTGAAAAGGCTGAAGCCCAGATTGATGCTGACAAAGCTAAGGAAATGGAGCAGAAGTTCAAGAAAGCTGAATTTGATTTCAATGATTTCCTTGAATATATGGGACAGATTCGTAATATGGGCGGTATAGGTTCCATATTAAATATGCTGCCTGGCATGGGACTTGGCGGTAAAATGAAAGGGCTTGATGCAGGAGCAACGGAAGATGCGGAAGCTAATCTTAAACGTACAGAGTCGATTATTTACTCTATGACGGCAAAGGAAAGAAGCAATCCGGATATTCTTAATCCTTCAAGAAAGAATAGAATTGCCAGAGGTGCCGGTGTTGATATAAGCGAAGTCAACAAACTGGTTAAACAGTTTGACCAGATGAAAAAGATGATGAAGCAGATGCCGGGCATGATGAAAGGTGCTAAGAAGGGACGTTTTAAACTACCTTTTTAACATGACTGTTATACAGTCAATATAGATATGTGTTATTTACAGGACACGAAAAATTAAATTAGGAGGTGAAAGTTACATGGCAGTTAAGATTAGATTAAAGAGATTAGGTGAGAAGAAGTCTCCTTTCTATAGAATTATCGTTGCAGATTCAAGATCTCCAAGAAACGGTAGATTTATCGATCAGATCGGTACTTATGATCCTAACTATGATCCTTGCAAGCTCAGCATTGATGCTGAAGCCGCTAAGAAGTGGTTAGCAAACGGAGCTCAGCCTACAGAGGTTGTTGGTAAGCTTTTCAAGATGGCTGGTATTGAAAAATAAGACTAGTGGAGGTGTTTTTCTATGAAAGAATTAGTTGAAATTATTTCAAAAAAGAGGTATGATATAGTTGTTTTAAATACGATTTGCAATGCGACGAAAGAAAGGCAGACTGAGGCTCGTCAAATTGCAGCGAGAGTAGATGCTATGGTTGTGATAGGTGATAAGCGTAGTTCGAATACTCAGAAGCTATTTGAAATCTGCAAAGAGGAATGTTTGAATACGTACTATATACAGACACTTGACGATTTGGATATTAATCAATTAAGGTCCGTGGAATCAGTAGGTATTACAGCAGGGGCATCCACGCCCAACAATATAATTGAGGAGGTTCAAAATAATGTCAGAATTATCTTTTGAACAGATGTTAGAAGAGTCATTTAAAACAATTCACAATGGAGAGGTTGTCGAAGGTACAGTAATCGACGTGAAACCGGATGAGATTATCCTGAACATTGGATATAAAGCAGACGGTATCATCACAAAGAGCGAATATTCCAACGATCAGTCTCTTGACCTTACAACAGTTGTATCCGTAGGTGATACAATGACAGTTAAGGTACTGAAAGTAAATGACGGAGAGGGTCAGGTTCTTCTTACATATAAGAGACTGGCTGCAGAAAAAGGAAATGAGAGACTGCGCGAAGCATATGAAAACCACGAAGTGCTGAAAGCTACAGTTACACAGATTCTTGGCGGCGGTATTTGTACAACAGTTGATGAAGTAAGAGTATTTATCCCGGCAAGCCTTGTTTCCGATTCTTATGAGAAAGATCTCAGCAAGTATGAAGGACAGGAAATCGAATTCGTAATCAGCGAGTTCAATCCGAGAAGAAACCGTGTGATC
>ERZ824480.2813-NODE-2813-length-12605-cov-2.654422_pt1 | contig 12605 bp, 17 predicted proteins | sample MGYA00519861_ERZ824480 | MGnify/ENA primary metagenome ERZ824480 (study PRJEB31778, sample SAMEA3449152) | human gut metagenome | biome: human gut; feature: human-associated habitat; material: faeces | place: United Kingdom | collected 2010/2012 ... | reverse complement strand
ATAAAAATAAGAGATAAGATTTTTAAAATAAATAATCTTATCCCCACAATAACCTTTTACAACATTAAATCTATAATGATATTTCTTTTTTCCATTATGATCAGCAATTCTAATTCCACAACATACTCCATAATCCAATTTCAAATAAATAGAATTTGTTGTTACTGCATTATATCTGTGCACAGTAAATCCCATATCAAGCAATTTTTGTACTAAAACTTTTGCAATTTGCTTTTCGTTCATTATGCTGCATCTTCCTGAATCTCATAAAAATTGATGTATCTATTTCTATTTATTTTACGAGTAATTGTTTTCATATATGGTTTAATATTTATAATTTCGTTCTCTGGTACATTTATTCTAGTTACTTTTGCTATTTTGGTACCATATTTTGTTGGTGCCTCAACTAAATCTCCAATATTTAATATTTTGTTTGTGTAATATGAATATTCTCTACCATTAAAAGTACGAGGACAGAAGTCGTCCTCATACTTAATACTTATAATATTAGTATTCATTCCTGTTAGCCTCCATTTCTTGCATTCTTTGAAATTCAATATCGTCAAGTTCAGCGTTCATTCTACTTAATAATCCAGAAACACTGATAAAGTCTCCTAAATCTGATCCATTCGTTTCATTAAATTTTAAGAGTACAACCAAAGCATTTGCTAAAATTTGCAATTCATTTTCTGTAAATATCATTTCATTACTATTCATTTATTTTTTCCCTCCAATTCATTGTAATAATCCTTTAAATCTTTATATAATGTATATTTATCTTGTAGTACATAGAAACCTGCCATTGGGTGATTATACAGTCCTATTACATTATTTTTGTTACGATACTCTTTTTGTATTTCTTCTATTAGTGAATTTGCTTCTTCAACTATAAAATCTCTATTTTCCTCATCAATATCATTGTGTGGATTTTCTACATAATAGATTTGGTCTTGAAGATTTTTAATAATATCTTTTGCTTTACCAATAATAGCATTTTCATCATTTCTAAAAAATTTAGTATTACTTAATTTTTGAAAATACTTATTTATAAAAAACTGCTTAAACATAAATAGCCCTCCTTCTAAAATGGCAAATCATCACCATTACATATAAAATCAGATGTATCATCATTTTTATTTATAGGAGTGGGTGAGTTTAGTATTGCCTCATTATTTTGTTTGTTTTTACTTCCTATAAAATCTATTTCTTCAGCAATAACTTCTGTTACATAATGCTTTTGACCGTTTGGGTCATCCCAAGACCTTGTTTCTAATCTACCAGAAATCGCAACTTGATTTCCTTTAAATAAATATTTTGAAATATTTTCTGCAAGTTTATTCCATGCAATAATATTAAAAAAATCAGCTTGTCTTTCTTCACCAGGTTTAACAAATTTACGATTTACAGCGAGGCTAAAAGAAGCAACAGCTGTATTATTTGTTTGAGTGTATCTAAGTTCTACATCTTTTGTAAGTCTACCAATTAAAATTACTTTGTTCATATTTTTTATTTCCTTATTCATCAATTTTTACTGTAATAAATTTTAAAACTTCATCTGTAATTCTATATAGTCGTTCTAGTTCAGAAATACATTGAGGTTTTGCTTCAAAATCTATCTCATAGTAATATGCTTGTTTCTGCTTTCTTATTTCGTAAGCTAAAGTTCTCTTTCCAATGTTTTTAATATCGTTTATTTTTCCAAAATCCGAAATACATTTTATTAGTTTATCTAATATCTTTTTTTGATCCTTTTCTAATAATTTTATATTTAGTAAAAATATTGTTTCATATTTATTCATTTTTTAAATCATCCTTTCCTTATTTATGCGGCATCTCTAAAGATAAACTCTTTATTATGCTCTCTATTTTTTTCTTTCATTTTTCTTTGATTAAAGTAATATTCTTCTAAAAATTCTTCTTTAAAGAGATTTACTTTCTTTTCATGCTTTGATAGTTTGAACATATTAGTATATTTTCTAATATCTCTTTTTTTCATCGAAACCCTTTTATTATTTTTTATAGATACAATCAAAAAAGTCCCAATTAAAATGTAACCATCAAAAAGCCTGTTATATTCTGTATAATCCGTTTGCTTTGATAAATAAATAATTGTATTTTCATTTACTCTTATTTTTTGTAGGTCTTCTCCTAATAGTGATTTTATAAATTTTATATTTGCAGGAATTTTTACTTTTTGTACTTCTTTTCCTGGCATTACTAATAAACTTTTAATTTTCATAAGTGTTCCTCCATTATTTTATTAAGACTATGCAGCAATTTGCATAGTCTCTATATTTTGATAATTTGATATTTCTAAATTTTGTCCTTTTTCTACTTTTGCAATAAGAATTTGAGTATCATTTGAAAAATCCTCAATAAAATTATAATCTGCACAAGATTCGCTATCATCAACAAATAGTGGCAAATTAACACCAGAAATTTTATTTAACATATTGCTAATTTCAAGTGATGTAGCAATAGTTTCAGACCTAGACAAATTTTTAAATTCGTTGCCTTTATATGTAATAATAAAATCCTGTTTAATTTCTCCACTATCTTTTAAAATAGTATAATATTTAATACCGACATTTTTTAAATGTTTTGTTGCATGTTGCATTTTTGCTTCAATATAATTAATTAGTAATTTCTGAGCAATATCTTTTGCTTTTTTATTAGAATCAAGACTATTATATAATTCATCAATATTTTTGTTAAATATTTGTATATCTGCCTTTGCTTTTTGTATATTTTCTCTCTTAACATTTATTGAAGTATTGTATTGGTCTATTTCAGACTTTTCTTTTTCTAATACTTTGATTTGATTTTCTACTTCTGTAATTCGTGTTTTTTGTTTATCTGCATTGTCATTTCCTAGTGCATATAATTTACATTTTTCAACCGCTAGATTTTTCTTTATTTCTTGTAATTCTGTTTCAAGTTTTATTTTATTTGAATAGTCATTTTCTAAATCAGTTTTCATATTTTGTATGGTATTCAAGCGACCTTTATCAGATAATTGTTGTTTGCACATTGGACAATATGATATAGGTTCATTTTTTATTGAAAGATATGTCTTTTTTCCATTTATCATATTGGTAGTTAATGTTTCTATTTGATTTTGATATAAGTTTATTTGACTGTTAAGATTTTCAACAATTTTTAATTGCTTATTTCTCGCTTCAGCTTTTTGGTCAGTCTTTAAGAATGATAATTCCTGCTGTGCAAGTGATAATTCTTCTTGCTTATCGAATGTTTTTAGGGTATCTAGTTTTTCACCAATAAAGTTTTCTGCATAAGCAATTTTTCCTTGTAGATTTTTTATTTTATCTTCGAACATTTTTTTATCATCATTTAACTCTTGAATATATTTTGTAACATTTTTTGGGCATCCTTCTAAAATACTTTTTTCTTCTTTATCTAGCTTATTATAAATTTCTTTAATATCAATTTCAGTCAAGTATTTATCAAGTAATGCTTTTTGGTCTGCAGGTGAACGACTAATAAAATAATGTGAATTTACAATAGATAAAAATAGCTTTTTATCACTGTAATAAGATGTTAATTCATCTTGGCTGATTTGCTTTTCATCTAATAATAAAAAATTCTTTTTGTTATTATACTTATTTTTTAATCTTTTAAGTGTGTGATTAACTCCTAAATTATCAATAAAATGTATTTCTACATAGCAATTATCTGTATTTTTATTTCCAATATATACTTTGTCATCTCCAGTTAGATTACAACCTAAAAATCCCCAAATAACTGCATATAAAATGTTAGTTTTTCCTTTTGCATTTCCACCAGTAATTGATGTAACATCGAATAAATCTGTTTCAAATTCATTCTCAAATTTTCTAAAACCAATGGTTTTTAAATATGTAATTTTCATTTTTAAAATTCTCCTTCCAACTTTTCTAAGCATTTTCCATCAATCCAATCCTCAGTACCATCATTAAACTTAATATTATAATCAAAATAAAAAGGATCACGACAAATAACTTTTGCAATCCTATTTTTATAAATAGTTCCGTTTTCTTTTCCAATGCCATTAACTATAACCATCTCATCTATTTTAAATTTATTGTGCATAGAAATTCCTTTAATTTTTTTATTTTGAGTATTGACATTTTTAGTATTGTTCCTATATAGTATAGGTATAGTGTGAAATTAAAATTTGTGGTAGCAAGATTTATCTATGCTGCTACTTTTTTTGGCATAATGTTCACGAACTCAATATGTTTTGATATAATATTATCTTTAAATTTTTCTAGTTCAATAATCAATTCTGTTCCAATATCGCATTTTTCCATTTCTGCTCTAAATTCTGGTTTTACTATTACATCTGTTGTTTTATCGTTTATATCAGTTACTTTAGCGATTAAATATTCTGTATCTTTTCCAGCTTTTTTAAATGTTTTATATTCTGTGTCATATAAAAAGCAATGTTCCTTGTATGTTTCAGTTTTTTGCTTATTTTGTTCATTTGTTGTTTGCGATTGTTCTGCTTGAGAATCAACTTTTTCATTTTCTGTAATTGGTACAACATTATCAGTATTGACTTTTGTAGATTTTTTTGTAGTGTTTTTTGTTTGGCTATTAGTTTCTTTTTTAGTTGTTTTTACTATTTCTGCTTGATTTTGAATAGGATTATCAACAGTTTTTTGACTTTCTGTGGATACAATAGAATTATTAGTATTTTTTTGATAATTTGAATTAAAATCTTCTGCTTTTACAATATCAATAACAAAATTATTGAATTTTTTTCCTTCAGAATTAGTTTGTTCAATTTGATTTAAGAATATTGTATAAGTTCCTTTTAAAGAATTTCCTAAATATTTTTGAAAATTTATGTATTCTTCTAAATTTGATATAGATTGTTGACCTGTAATTTTCATAATCCAAATTCTGTCCTTACTTATTTCAGGTAATAAAAATTTTAGAGTACCTTCATAATTACAAGCTGGTTTACTAGCACCTTTTTGTTTAATGCAATATTGGCAATCAGAACTACATTCAATGTCTTGCCATTTATTAGACACTTTTTGTTTTCCCTTTGAAGTTCCAGCCATACAATAACAAACAGCTCCACCTTGATTATATCTAATTTTGCGAATTGATAACGGATCTTCATCGAAAAATTGAACATTCAAAAAGGTTTGTTTGGGATATTTTTCATCAAATCTATTTAATAAAAAATTCATATTATCGTTTTTAGTTTTTGCGATAAAATATCCTAATTCTGTTACTCTTTTTCTTTGATTTACAATTTGTTGCATTCCATGTTGGATTCTACCGACTATTGGTAAATTTGTTTTTGTTACTTGTTCCATATTATTTCATCCTTTCATTTTTATTTATGCTGCAAGTAATTCAGTTTCATAATACCTTTGGCTATTTATTTTTGAAAAATCTATTTTGTAAATAGGGTAAAAGACATTATCAATGATGCACATTTTGATTTTTTCTGCTAAAATTCCTAGTTTCTCTAATTGTGGTACTAATGTAGGTTTAAATTTGTTGTCAACAATAATTGTGTCATCTGTTAAGTTAACAACATTTTGATTCAAAGTAATGTCTGCAAAATGTGATATTTGATTTACATTTGCATCTAAACCATAAAGACTTAATTGTAAATTTCCATTTTTATATGAAGAACTTTCTATAAAACAATTTTTAAATGTTTCTCCATATAATTCTAAATCGAAACCACTTCTCATAATAAAAATCTCCTTCCAATTTTAATTGAATATTTGTGTAAAAAGATTTTTTAAAAATCCTCCTTTCCTTTTATTTATGGGCAAAAAAAGAGAAAGTAAACTAAGCTAAGGGGGCCAGCTTGATTTTACTTTCTTATTTATTAAGCATAACAAATAATCTATATATAAGTTATGTTGTAACCCAAAATTATGCTGTATTTTAATAAATACAGATGTGTTTATTACTAACTTATTTTAGTAATTATGCTATAAAGATAATTCTTTATAGGTAGTTATAGTAAAAACTATAACATAATCTTAATACACATTTATATTTTATTAAGTTTTATAATTTATTTCAATAATTAGTTTCAAAAAAATATTTTTGTTTATATATCAATATTTTCCTTATCTTTTTATGTCTTTTTTTCAGAAAAATATTTTTTAAAATTTTATTCTTTTCAACGTTCCTTTTTTAGATTTTATTTTATACAATATTTGAAAACAAAAAGATGGGAGCTGATATTATGGATAAAAAGAAATGTGATTACTTCATACAAAAGATTTTTGAGATGCAAGAAAAATCAGATTCTTTAAATATGGAAGATGAAGAAATGGTATTAAACCAAAACAAAGTAGCATCAAAATCAAAAGAAATGTATGACTTTATGGCTGATAACCTAGCACCAGATGAAAAAGAAATTTTAAAGGGAATGATGACTAGAAGAAATGATGCAATAGAAACTGCTCATTCAAGAGAAAGTTTTTTATTTTACAAAAATGGCTTTTTGGATGGTATGGGATTTTTACTAAATGCTGTAAGGTATATGTAAAATAATTTTGCTCTATTATATATAGAGCAAAAAATTACTATTAAAAAAATGTAACATAATTGCGATTATGATACATTTTAGAGCTGTATTATGAAAAATATGTATAAAAAATGTAACATAATCATAAAAAATCGTTATACAAAAATGTAACATAATCAAAAAGGGAGGGATTTTATGCTAAATGGATTTAAAGATTTTATGGATATTGAGTTAAGATTATCAGAAAATTCTATAAATAGTTATTATAGTGATGTGAAGTTGTATGAAAAATATTATAAAGATTCGTACGATGAAGAATTGAACGAACTGGTTTATGCAGATGTTAAAATGTATAAACAATATTTATTGAACAATAGTACAGATTCTAAAACAATAAATAGAAAATTGACATCACTTCGTACTTATAATAAATTTTTAATTCAAGAAAAAATACAAACAGAAATGGTAATAAAGGATCGTGATTTTATAAAGATACAAAAAACAAAATTAAATAATAACATAATTTCTGTTCAAGATGTAAATAAAATTAAACATTATGCTGCCAAAGACATAAAGGCTTCTAAAAGAGATTTTTGTTTCATATCAATTTTATGTTATGGTGGGTTACGAGCAAGTGAAATAACAAATATAAAGATTGGAGATATAAGACTAAATGAAAGAGAACTTTACATTGTAGGAAAAGGCGAAAAGTTTAGAACAGTTGTTATAAATAATATAATGTATTTTGCTATAAAAGATTATTTGGAAGAAAGACAACAAATAAATACTAAAAATCCATATTTATTCGTTAGTCAAAAAAGCATAAACACTAAAAAGCCAGTAAATAGAAATTTTGGTAATAGAATATTAAATAAATACAAAGATTTGTGTAAATTGGAAGAATTGCATCCTCATTTATTAAGACATTTTTATGGTACTAATGCTTTGCACAATGCTGGATACACAATAGAGCAAGTTGCAAGTCAAATGGGACATAGTGATATAAATACTACAAAACAATATTTAGATACAGAAAAAGAGGATATGATGGCATTGGCTAATAAATTATAGTAATTTAATATTAACAAATTGCTATAAATAAAAAACTAACGAATTTTAAGATTCGTTAGTTTTTACTTTATTGAAGTAATGTACCACAATATTCGCATTCCTTTGTGGTTCCTATAATAACTGTATTTTTTGCACCACATTCAGGGCACTTAACAACTTTGGTTGGTTTATTAGTATTTGATTCTTTTGGACTTGAACTTTGAATAGTATAAGAATTATTATCAAATCCATTTAATATGATTTTATCATCAGTTAAATGTCCATCAATTAATTCCTTATCAATCATTTCGGTAACTGTATGTAATACTGTATCGTAATCAACAGTTAGATAATTACATAGTTCATCAATTCTAATTATAGATCGTGAATTGATATATTCCAAATATTTATTATAAATTTTCATTTTTTTATTTTTTTTATTTCCCAAAAAGAATAAAATTAAACCAGGAATAATAAATATAGCAATACCAGAAGTTAAATATTCGGTTATAAATGTTTGCTCGTTAACTGAGCATCCTATATAGATTATCCCCATACTTGTCCATATTATTCCAGTCCAAAATAAAATTTTAGTGATTGCATAGAATTTTCCATGTTTTTCAGATATTCTTAAATAGAGTAAAACAAATCCTAGTGGAAAGAATAACCAAAAAGCAATAATTATTGCGACAATTGATGTTGACAATTTTTTCAATGTATTCATATTAATTCTCCTTTTTAAATAAAATAATAATTGTATTAATCAACAAGTAAATAAGCAATATACTAATATTAAAAAATAGTATATTTTTTAATGTCCCAAATATTGATATTGCTAAAACATTAAAAATTAGCGAACACGATGTATATAAAAATATTGTACTACTTAGTCCTGCAATAGTAAAGGTATTTAATTTTTTATTAGTAATAATATATATATTCGTAAATAATAATATTTCAGTTAATACTACAAATATAAATGCACTGATTTGAATTGATGTTTTAGGCATATTTCCAATACCAATAAATAAAACTGTAGATAATAAGATAGCAATTAACAATGCCACCAAAAGAATAATATTTTTTTTATTTTTCATTTTTAATCTCATTCCTTCCTTTAATGAATAAAATCTCAATTTTGGATATTATTCGGTTTTATCCTTCATTTAACTTTTCTCCACATTCAGGACAAAATTTGGATTTATCATCAATTTCTTTATGGCAATAAGGGCAAAAAAATTTCTGTGAAGCACCACATTCGGGACAAAATTTTTGATCTTTTCTTGCTAATCTAGCACCACATTTTTTGCAAATATATCCTAATTTTGAGCCACATTCGGGACAAAATTTTTGGCTTTTATCAATTTCACATCCGCAATTATCACATTTTATTTTTTCTTCATTTTTTTCAGTAATTTCTGTATTTATTCTTGAAGATATTGTATTCATTTGATTTCCAAATTGTCCTCCTATACCAAGACCCATTCCAAGACCTATACCTGCATTCATAAATGAAGAACCATTGCCTTCATTTTTTGCTGCGCTTTCGAGTGTATCAAATGATCTAGCTGTATTATAATCATAGCCAACAATATCCATTTCAGCTCTTTTAGCTAAAGCATCTTTTACTTTTATTACTGCACTGTCCTCTTCTGGAGCTTCTATTGAAGTTACATAGAAATTTATTAGATTTATGCCATAATTCTCAATTTCAGGTTCAATTTTATTTTGTAATTCTTTAGAAATTTCAGTTATATATGCATTTATCTCTAAAATAGATATATTTTTATTTATTAAATAACCACTTATTACATTTTTAACGTTTGATACTAATAAGCCTCTAAAATATTTCACCATAATATCATGCTCAAAACTAGGTAATGTACCAACCAATTTAGTTAAAAAAGTTCTTGAATCCTTTACTTGTATTCCAAATTGACCATAAGCCGTTACAGGAACAAATACATGATATTTTGGATCCTGTAATTGAATTGCTGGTGCAGTTCCCCATTTTACATCTAAGGCATAAATTTTATTTATATACCAAATTTCTGCTGTAAATGGTGATTTACCTCCAAATGGCAAATTTATAAGCTTACTCAATAGTGGAATGTTTTCGGTAGACAAAGTATGTCTTCCGGGTTTTAAGATATCTAAAACTTTTCCTTCTTTTACTAAAACAGCCTCTTGAGTTTCATTAACTATAACCTGTGTCCAAGTTCCAAGTTCTTCATTTGGATATTTCCAAGCCATAACATTTGGTTTTCCATTATATTTTACAACTTCGACAATTGCCATATTTTTTCCCCCTTTTTTTACTATATCAAATATAATATTACAAATTATATCACTAATTTTTTTTTAAGTCCATATTTATGCCAAAAATGTGTATTTGAGAATATTTATTTGCTATTTTTTTCTTTCTTAAATAATTCATTTAATTTTTGTTCCATTGTTTTATTTGGTGTAAAGTTCTCAATTTCATTATTTATAGCTATTTCACAAATGTCAATGGCCTTGTTATATTCTTTTTTCTTTTCATAATATTTGATGAGTTTTTTAAAACTTACATAGTCTTTTTTTCCATTATCCTCATAGTACATTTTATATCCAAAATCCAACTTATTTAATTCTTTATAAAAATTACTAATTATAGGATATAATTTGATATCTTCTATACAAAAAATTTCGTATTCATTATTGTCATAAAAATTTTTTCCTTCTTGTTTACAAAAAAATTCGATATTTTCTATATTACCTAATAATGTTCTATGCTTTTCAAATACATTTTTGTATTCTTCTCTCAATTTTAAATGTGCTTTTTCTAAATCAATTCTATATGTATTATTAATCCAAGTATTAGGGTATGTATCAAATAAACAAAATTTATGTTTTCGTATTCCTTGTTTTAAATTTTCGTATTCTTTTAGTTTCTTATTTATTGATTCTCTAAATTCTTTGTTTAATAGGAAATTAAGTGTTTTTTTGCTTTTAACCAGTTCGTAAATTGCTTGGTCTATATTTCCTCTTTTTCTGTAAAAATCAGCTAGAAGAATGTATCCAAGTTCGCTGTTTTTCCTTAAATTTATAATTTTTTTATATGTTATTTCACAATTTTCATAGTCTTTAATTGAATTATATGCAGTTGCTAAATATTGCAGAAACATTACCCTATGAAATTTTTCCCCTTCTTTAATCCCTTTATTAATAGTTGTTATATCATTTTTATATGCTTCAAAATATAATTTATTAGACAAATATTCATTTATTGCATTTATTCGTTCTTTTGCATATTTTGTACTATTAAAAGACCAGGCTAAAGCTTTTACATATCTAGTCTGTGGGGTATTAATATTTCCACAAAAATTCACAACTTTTAATAAAACCTCTTGGCGAGAATTGTTACATTCTTTCCATATATTTTCACATTCTTTTTGCTCATCATCAGTTAATGATGCACCGGCAAAGAAAGTATTAAGCAATTTCTCTGCAAAGTTAGGATCGCAAATATTTTCTTTAATCATAAATCTATCTCCATATTAATATTTTTTATTGCTACCATATAATCGTTTGTTTCAACTTTTCTTTTTTGACCATTATATTCAAATTCGGCATTAGTAAAATAAACACTATAATTCTTATTTTCAAAATAATCTCTACTAACACGCAAAACTTCATCAATTTGTTCTTCTGTAAGTCCTGCTTTTACTTTTAATTCATAATAAGAATATTCAATATAATCTTTATTTTCACTTTCTTTTTCTTTCTAATTTATAAATTCAATTATAAATGCTTTTAATTCTTTATCGTTCAATATTCTCACTTCCGTTCTAAATTATAAATATATATTTTAATTATCATATCTAGCAAGAATATTTATCAAATTACTATACTTAACACTTTCTTTTGCAAGGTCCATATTTTTCAAACTTTTGCTCATAATATGCGTTGCTATATTATTTTCACACTTTTTTATTTCTTCTGTACTATAATTTCTATCTTCAATCTCTACTCCTAGTTGACTTAGTAATTCTTGGTTGGCATTAGATAAATCAGTTTTAAAGTTCATTTGTTACTCCTATTAAAAATATATTTTACTAGATAAATATAACACAAAAAATAGCAATAATCAAATTGCTATTTGCCTAAATTATTATGCAAAGCTTCCTTTAATGTCATAATACACTTATTATATGCTTTAAGCTCATTTGTGTCAGAGTTTTCAATAACAGTTAATAAATTGTTTTTCATTCTTGATTTTTTTGAATTTTCCGTTCCAAGTAATAAATAATTTAAACTAGCACCTGTGGCATATGCAATTTTATAAAGCACTTCGATAGATGGATAAAATTCTCCTCGTTCTAACTGACCAACATATCTATCTGTACCTAAATCACATCTTTGGGCAAATTCTTCTCGTGATTCTCCAATTATTTGTTCTCTTAATTCTCTGATTCTTGCTCCGATTAGTATTTTATCTAATGCCATAACTGACCTCCCTTCAAGAGATTACTATACCAGCTATATTTTATATTCTTTGACAGAAACTTTATATACTGCAACAGACTGAAAATATGTACTTTGACAAAGTAGAATTTTGTCGAATAATGTTGGATTTTAAAGCGTTTCATAATTTATACATTGTTCAAAAGTGTGTTTTTCCAAATTTTAGGCGACAGATTTCGACAAATTTTTAAATTTTTCCGCAGTATAATTGCCACAGGGCTTAATAGAGCTTGTTTAGGAGAATACTTTGCAAAAGAATTAAAAGTTAAAGATTCACAAAGGAAGTAATTTTTTAGACATAGTATATTAGGCTCTTTTTGTATGCAAAAATTTTATATTTTTAGGAGAGGAGGTTTTATTTTTCATGTGTTCACGCAATATACATTTATGCGAATCTGTCAAATCTTCTACAGCATAAACTTCTCCACCACATGAGCCACACCGTCGTCGTTGTTGGAATAGGTAATAAAGTCTGCAGCTTTCCGCACCGGAAGCACCGCATTCTCCATCGCTACGCCTAATCCGGCATACTGAATCATCG
>ERZ824480.2807-NODE-2807-length-12627-cov-3.178094_pt1 | contig 12627 bp, 8 predicted proteins | sample MGYA00519861_ERZ824480 | MGnify/ENA primary metagenome ERZ824480 (study PRJEB31778, sample SAMEA3449152) | human gut metagenome | biome: human gut; feature: human-associated habitat; material: faeces | place: United Kingdom | collected 2010/2012 ... | reverse complement strand
CGTTTCTAACACTTATAGGTGCATATCCTTTTGCATGCTGCATTGCGTGACCGCATTCGTGAGCCGCAACACCAATTGCCGCAACATTAGTCTGATTATATGTTGCATCTGAAAGGCTTAAAACCTTGTTTGAAGGATTATAGTTATCTGTTAAATCTCCACCTATATGCTGAATTGTAACATCATAAATACCCTGTGATTCAAGAATCATCTTAGCCGCCTGGGCACCTGTTAATCCTGAATTACTTCTGTATTTAGAATATTTTCTAAAAGTAGAATTTACATGGGCTGATGCAGCCATGCAAATAACCATACCGATTACAATAAGTACATAGGTTGGATCAAAATAATATCCGTAAAGCATAATATCGTCTCCTTTCTTTTTTACATATGTGGGAAAATTCCCATAACAAACACGTTACTTTTTTTATTTTGCTCCGCCGCCTATTGTAAAACAAAAATCAAAACTCGCCTTACGGCTCAAACAGTTGATTTTTGCTTTACGCTATGCTCGCAAAATTGCAAAAAGTTGCCTATTGTTTGTTTTATGGAAATTTTCCCACATATAAATAACGAAATGATTGTTTTTATGTCGAATGCTGTTCGTGTATTTTTTACGGTTACTTCATTCTTTAACTACTATTTCGTTTATATGATAGATGAAAACTATATTAGCAAGTGCTCTGAAGCCGTCGGTCCTTAGAAGGTAGGGTAGCGAAGCTGCCATAGCTTCTTAGTACCGCTACGAGCTGAAGGCAGCGGGAGCGTGCTTGCGTTATAGTTTTTAGCTATCATATTATACCCCCAAAATATTTTCTTTAATAGAGTATCCGTTTAAGAACGCATCCATTGGCATTCGCTTTTTGCCTGCAAGTTGAATTTCGTTTATCTTTAAATAATTCTCTCCTGTGGCTACTTTTATATAGTGTTTTGCGATTTCTACGATTTCGCCGGGTTGTTCTGTTACGTTTCCTTCCTCTACTGTTGCATCCCATACTTTCATGGCCTTGCCATCTAGTGTTGTGTATGCACTTGGCCAAGGGTTTAGTCCTCTAATTAATCTTTCTATTGTAACTGCCGGTTTTGTAAAATCGATTTGCCCCAATTCTTTTGTTATCTTTCCTGCATATGATGATTTTTTATCATCCTGTGGGGTTCTTGTAGCTGTTCCATTTTCAAGTTTTGATAATGTTTCAACTATTAATTTTCCACCTTCTATTGCAAGCTTATCGAAAAGACTTCCACCTGTTTCTTTTTCGTCTAATTTTATGACTGCTGTGTCTATTACGTCTCCTGTGTCAAGTCCTTCTGCCATGTACATTGTTGTAACGCCTGTTTCTTCTTCGCCATCTATTACAGCCCACTGAATTGGTGCTGCTCCTCTATATTTAGGTAATAATGAAGCGTGAACGTTGATACAGCCGTACTTTGGAAGGTCTAATATTTCTTTTGAAAGTATCTGTCCAAAAGCTATTACAACTATAACGTCAGGATTTATCTCTCTTAGTATATCCACAAACTCAGGATTTTTTACTTTTTCAGGCTGATAAACAGGAATATTCAATTCTAATGCTTTCTCCTTAACAGGTGTATACTGCATCTTGTGACCTCTGCCCTTTGGTCTATCCTGCTGTGTTACAACTGCTGCCACCTGATGTACTTTTGCAAGTTCTTCTAATGCCGGAACTGAAAAATCAGGTGTTCCCATAAATACTATTTTCATTCTTACTGTTCCTCCTCAGGATACAATTCTGAATTATCATAAAGTTTTCCTTCAACTTTGTCTACATAAACAATTCCATCTAAGTGGTCATTTTCGTGAAGAATACATCTTGCAAGTAAACCTTCTGCTTCCATTTCGAATTCTTCCATATTTTCATTAAAAGCCTTAACCTTTACTTTCTGTGCTCTTGGAACCATACCTGACTTGCCCGGTACGCTAAGACATCCTTCGTATCCTGTCTGAACACCTTCTCTATCACTAATTTCAGGATTGATAAATACATATGGTACTGAATTACCTTCTTCATCTCCACAGTCAACTACAAATATTCTTTTTAAGATTCCCACCTGGGGTGCTGCAAGTCCTACTCCGTTAGCCTCATACATTGTATCAAACATATCCCCAATTAAGATTTTCGTTCTTAGATTAACTTCCTTAACAGGTTTACAAATCTTTCTTAAACATGGTTCTCCTAATTCTCTAATATTTCTTATTGCCATTTTATCTTCCTTTCTGCATATCTATGCTTTAAAATCAAATTGTACATTAATATTTTTGAAATTCTGTGAACTATTTATTACATATTCTAAATAATCCTTTAATCTTATAAGATGTACTCTATTATCACTTTTTAAATATATGATTTTTCTATATATGTCATTTATTTTTGAAACAGGCGGATCAGCCGGTCCGATTACGAACAGTTCATTATATTTCTGCTCTTTTACTTTTCTGATTAATTGAACCACTGATTCTGTGGCCATTTCAAGCTCTGATTCCCCGGAACATTGTAACAAAACCGATACCATGTTTGCAACCGGCGGATATCCCATAAGCTTTCTATAAACTATTTCCTGCTCAAAAAACTCATCATAATCCTGATGACTTGCAGCTATTATGCTGTAATTATCCGGTGCATAAGTCTGTATTACTACCTCTCCCGGATTTTTACCACGGCCTGCTCTTCCTGCTGCCTGACATAAAAGCTGAAATGTTTTTTCTGCCGCAGTATAATCTGATGCATACAAAGACATATCTGCTGCAAGCACTCCAACTAAAGTAACATCAGGAAAATCATGTCCTTTTACTATCATCTGCGTTCCAACCAAAATATCTGCCTGATGGTTGGCAAAGGCTGACAGGATTTCATCGTGACTACCCTTAGTTGATGTTGTATCCGCATCCATTCTGATAACTCTTGCTGTAGGGCATAACTGTTTTATAAGCATTTCTATTTTTTGAGTTCCTATTCCAAATCCTCCTAAGTATGTTGAACCACATTCAGGACATTTGGTTGGAAGCTTTGTTGTGTAGCCACAATAATGGCACACTAGCTTCTTGTTATTATGAAGTTTCAGTGTAACATCACAATGAGGACATTTTATTGCTTTTCCACAATCCCTGCAGGAAACAAATCCCGCAAATCCTCTTCTATTAATAAAAAGCATTGTCTGCTCTTTTTTCTCTAATCTGTCATTAATTAATGTTTGAAGTTTATTACTGAAAATAGATTTATTTCCCTGCTGTAACTCTTCCCTTAAATCTACAATTGATACTGATGGAAGATTGCCTTTCTCTCTTGTTGTTAACTTATGAAGAATATAGGTTCCATTCTTAGCCTTATAATAAGATTCAAGAGATGGCGTTGCCGAGCCTAAAACCACTGTTGCACCTGTGTCATATGCTCTCTTCTGCGCCACTTCAATAGCATGATATTTAGGAACCGATTCACTTTTGTAAGCACTTTCGTGTTCTTCGTCTATTACTATTAATCCCAAATTGGAAAAAGGTGTAAACAAAGCTGATCTTGGACCTATCATTATGGTTACGTCACCATTTTTCGCTCTTTCAAACTGGTCGTAACGCTCTCCTGATGACAGCCTTGAATTTATTATTGATACCTTTTCTTTAAATCTTCTTGTAAATCTCATTACAGTCTGATATGTAAGGGCAATTTCAGGAATCAGAACAATTACTGATTTGCCTTTTTCAATAGTATAATCTATTAAATCCATATAAACTTCTGTTTTTCCACTTCCTGTAATTCCATGAATAAGATGCACATTCACTTTGTCTTTTTTCTTAAAATCCATTGTTTCCTTAATTGCTTCTGAAACTTTTCTCTGATTTTCATTAAGAACTATGTCATATTCAGGCTGTTCTTTTAATTCAATAGGATTTCTGTAATTAATTGTTTTCTCAATTACAATGTCCCCTAACTGTTCCATTGACTTAAGAGTACTTGGTGAAACATTTAATTTATCTACCACAAGCTCTCTTGCCATTCTGTTGTTTATCTTTAATTCTTCTAACAACCTAAGTCTTGCTTTTGCATTTTTCTTTTTATATTGTTTTATTTTTTCGTCCAGTTGTTCACTGATCAAATTTAATACTACTGTCTTTTTTTCAATATTTCTAATCTTATTCTTTACCGGTATTACAGTTTTTAATGCCTGATTCATTGTGGAGCCGTAATTTTCTTTAATCCAATAAGCCAAATTAATTAACTGACTTTCAACCTTGGCTGCTCCCTCTTCAACTGCCATAATCTCTTTCATTTTTGATATGTCAAAAGATGGCTGGTCTGTTATTTCAATTACATAGCCTTTTATCTGTCTGTTGCCTTTACCAAATGGTATGGTAACAGCGGTTCCTACCGTAATCTCTTTTTCCAATTCATCAGGTATAATATATCCAAAGGGACGGTCTAACTTTTCGTGTGAAATGTCTACAATGACATTGGCAAACTTCATATTCTCATTAAACCTCCCTTCAAATATTTTTAATCTTGTATAAGCTATTTGAGCCTATCATATTCGACAGGCTCAAAAATTTTATTTGTTTAGTTCAACGCTTCTTAAGCAGTTTACCAAAAGCATTGTTACTGTCATTGGTCCTACGCCACCAGGTACAGGTGTAATGGCTGATGCCACTTTTGAAACTGATTCAAAATCAACATCACCACATAACTTACCATTTTCATCTCTGTCCATTCCAACATCGATTACAACAGCGCCTTCTTTCACGTAATCTGCTGTTACAAACTTAGCTTTTCCTATTGCTGCCACAATAATGTCTGCTCTCTTTGTAACCTCTTTTAAATCTTTAGTTCTTGAATGTGCAATAGTAACTGTTGCATTTTCCTTAAGCATTAACATAGCCATTGGTTTTCCAACAATATTGCTTCTTCCAATAACCACACATTCCTTACCTTCAATATCAATGTCTGTTCTTTTAATCATTTCAATAATTCCAGCCGGTGTACAAGGTAAAAATGTATCTTCACCTATTACCATCTTTCCAACATTTACAGGATGAAAACCATCCACATCTTTTGTGCTGTCAATTGTAAGAAGAACCTTGCTTTCATCAATATGTTTAGGAAGTGGTAATTGAACTAAAATACCGTTAACATTTTTGTCTTCATTTAATTCCTTAACAACATTTAAAAGCTCTTCTTCTGTTGTTTCTTCAGGTAATGCTAAAGTCTTTGAGTTTATGCCAACATATTCACAAGCTTTCTCTTTGTTTCTAACATAAACTGCTGATGCAGGATCATTTCCTACTTTTACTACTGCAAGAGTAATTTCAATTCCCTGCTCTTTGTATTTTGCAACCTTTTCTTTTAATTCATTCTTAATGTCTAATGAAATCTGTTTTCCGTCTATAATTTTTGCCATTTCTTTATTGCCTAAAAGGCTCCTCCACTTTTGTATACTTTAGAATAATCCTGTGATTTTTCCATCGTCTGTTAAGTCTATTCCAAATGCTGCAGGAGATTTTGATAAACCAGGCATTGTCATAATGCTACCTGTCAATGCAACTACAAATCCTGCACCTGCTGAAACATAAACGTCACGAATATTAATCTTAAATCCTGTAGGTCTTCCTAACTTAGTCTTATCATCTGAGAATGAGAACTGGTTCTTTGCCATACATACAGGATATTCTTTGTATCCCATTTTTTCAATATTTGCAATAGCTTTCTCAGCTTCAGGAGAATATGTAACACCATCTGCTCCGTAAATCTTTGTTGCTATTGTTTCAATCTTTTCTTTGATTGACATATCATCAGGGTAAAGAGGTGCATAGTTAGATGGCTTGTTTTCAATAGTTTCAATAACTTTTTCTGCTAATGCCTTTCCACCTTCTCCGCCTTTAGCCCAAACTTCTGCTAATGCAAATTCGCATCCTCTTTCTTCGCAGAAATTCTTAATATATTCATATTCTGCTTCTGTATCTGTAATAAACTGATTTAATGTTACAACTACAGGAACTCCGAATAACTGAAGATTTTCAATATGTTTTTCAAGGTTTACAATACCTTTCTTTAATGCGTCAAGATTTTCTTCTGATAATTGGTCTTTTGGAACTCCACCGTTGTATTTTAATGCTCTAACTGTTGCTACTAATACAACACAGTCAGGCTTAAGACCTGCTTTTCTGCACTTAATGTCCATAAACTTTTCAGCACCGAGGTCAGCACCAAAACCTGCTTCTGTTATAACATAATCAGCCATCTTTAATGCTGTCTTTGTAGCCTTAACCGAGTTACATCCGTGAGCAATATTTGCAAAAGGTCCACCGTGAACTAATGCCGGTGTATGCTCTAATGTCTGAATAAGGTTAGGCTTCATTGCATCTTTAAGAAGTGCTGCCATTGCGCCAACTGCCTTAACGTCTTTTGCTGTAACAGGCTGTCCGTCATATGTGTATGCAACAATAATCTTTCCTAATCTTTCTTTTAAATCTGCATAGCTTGTTGCAAGACAAAGAATTGCCATAATTTCTGACGCAACAGTAATTACAAAATGGTCTTCTCTTACTGTTCCGTCTACTTTTCTGCCTAGACCAACAACAACGTTTCTTAAAACTCTGTCGTTCATGTCAACGCATCTCTTCCAAACAACCTGATTAGGATCAATGTTTAATACGTTGCCCTGCTGAATTGAGTTATCAAGCATTGCAGCCAATAAGTTATTAGCTGATGTGATAGCATGAAAGTCACCTGTAAAATGAAGGTTCATATCTTCCATTGGTACAACCTGTGCATATCCACCACCTGCTGCTCCACCTTTAATACCAAAACATGGTCCAAGTGATGGTTCTCTAAGCGCGATAACTGCTTTCTTATTTAACTGACCAAAAGCTTCTCCAAGTCCAACTGTTACAGTTGTTTTTCCTTCACCGGCAGGAGTTGGGTTAATTGCTGTTACAAGAATCAGTTTTCCATCTTCATTGTCTTTGATCTTTTCATAGTATTCATTGGAAATTTTTGCCTTATACTTTCCGTATAATTCAATGTCATCTTCTGTAATTCCTAACTGTTCTGCCACGTTCTTAATTGGCATCATTTCAGCTTCCTGTGCGATTTCAATATCAGTCTTCATCTTTTTTCCTCTCTTTCACAACATCATTTTTGCTTACTGACCACCGTTAACCATTTGCTCAAAGGCTTCAATGGACATAATAACCTTTCTTGGTTTGTTTGACTCTTCCTGTCCTACAACTCCTGCATCATAAAGCTGTTCCATAATTCTTGCACCCCTGTTGAAACCAACTTTAAACTGTCTTTGAATCATACTTGTAGAACCTTTTTGCTTCTCAATACATAATCTTCCTGCTTGGGCAAAATAAGGATCTAACTCTCCTCCGTTTGCCATTGCTTCCTGATCCGTTGTAAGTTTTGCATCAATGGTATCGTCATATTCTGCCTCACCACTATGCTCTTTTATATAATTAACGGTATCTGATATTTCTTTTTCTGAAACGTAAGCTCCCTGTATTCTTACAGGTTTAACATAACCTGCAGGATAAAACAGCATATCACCGTTTCCTAAAAGCTTTTCTGCACCGTTCATATCAATAATAGTACGTGAATCCGTACCTGATGCAACTGTTAATGCTACTCTTGATGGAATGTTAGCTTTAATCAAACCTGTAATAACATCAACAGAAGGTCTTTGAGTTGCAATAACCATATGGATTCCCGCTGCTCTTGCAAGCTGTGCAAGACGACATATTGCCTCTTCAACTTCTTTTGCAGCAACCATCATAAGGTCAGCCAACTCATCTATTATAATAAGAATCTGAGGCATTTTTTCAACCTGTTCATCTTCTGAATAGTCGCCACTTTCCACTTTGGCATTATAGCTTGAAATGTCTCTTGCTCCAATATTGGCAAATTTCTTGTATCTTGTTGTCATTTCAGCAACTGCCCAATTTAAAATTCCGGCAGCCTTCTTTGGATCTGTAACAACATCGTACAACAAATGTGGAATCTTATTATATACCTGAAATTCTACCACCTTAGGATCAATTACAATAATTCGTACTTCCTCAGGTGTTGTTCTATATAGAATACTCATTAAAATTGAGTTTGTAAATACTGATTTACCTGAGCCTGTTGTTCCTGCTATAAGCATATGTGGCATCTTTGCAATATCTGCCACAACAACTCGTCCTGCAGTATCCTTACCTGCCGGAAAAGCAAGTTTAGATTTATGCTCTTTAAGTTCCTTAGACATAAGCAACTCTTTCAGATACACTGTATCTCTGCTGTCGTTAGGTATTTCAATTCCCACTGCTGCCTTGCCCGGAATTGGCGCTTCAATACGAATATCTGCTGCTGCCATATTAAGCTTAATATCATCAGCCAAACCTGTTATTCTGCTAACCTTTGTTCCCATTTCAGGCTGCAATTCATATCTTGTAACTGAAGGTCCCTTGCTTACATTAGTAACTTCAACTTTTACACCAAAATTAGTCAAAACTTCTTTAAGCTTGTTAGCTGTCTGCATTAATACAGCCTTTGTTGTTCCATTAGAACTTCCAGGATTGTCCGCCAATAACTTGTATGGTGGTTTCTTGTAGCTCATTTTTTTCTTCTTTGGTGCTATTATTTTTCCTTCAGAAGAATTTTTCTTTACCTCAGTCTGCGCTGTTACACCTGATTGCTGCATATTCTCAGCCTCTAAATCAATCACTGCATCACTCTGTCCGGCTGTAGCATTTGCACATGACGAAACACTTGTTCCTGATGTTCCACCTATTCCTGATGCAGCCTGTTCCATTCCATATGGTTTGCGTTTCATTGCATCCTTTGCAGACTGGCTTACAATAATTCTCTCTTTTGGAACAAATTCTCCATTTAAAACAGATTCATCATTCAAACTTTCTTCACCTGAATTGTAACTCTCTTCCGGCTCATATGCCATAGGTTCAGGCTCATCCAATCCTTCAATCTTAATCTGCTTGTTTCCTGCCATTTCTTCATATGTATATGTAACAGGATCCTGTTCCATCTCTTTAAGTGGCTGCTCATCAATACCTTCTATATGTATCTCATGAACATCCTGATTCTTATCCTCAGCTTTGCCACTTTCAGCAGCTTCAGGCTCAATTGTTGTGTCTTTGAAATTAACTCCAACAGCCTTCTGTTTTTTCTTTTCAAGACGTCTCTGTTCCCTAATAAGATTGTTCTCTTCTCTTCTATTGTTGGCTTCTTCTTTGGCACTCTTATAAGCTTTCTCGCCATTCTTCTTAATAACAGACATAATTGACTTCTCTGTTAAAATCACAACTGAAATCATAAGCAATACTATTGCAATAATATAAGCGCCTGTTAATCCTAATAATGAATGTAATGTCTTCCCTAAGACACTTCCTATAAAGCCTCCACCAAACTCATTAGCTGCACCAACTTTGTAATAATGTGAATATTTATCGTTATCACTACCATACGCTATTAAGTGGAACAATAATGTCCCATCCATAAAAAATAATAAAAATCCTGTTATTTTTGAAACAACTAAAATGTTAGCTTCATTATACGCCATTAGTCCTACTACTATTACAAGTATAATTGGAAAAACGTATCCCATTGAGCCAAAAACCCCAAGCATTACACTTCTAAGAGTATTTCCCACAATTCCACAAATTCCAAAATTGCTTAAAAAGAGTAAAAGTGAAACTGCCACAAAAATCCAGAGATACACTTCCTTAACGATTTTTTCATTTTTCTTTGCCAGTTCAGCTTTTCTCTTTCTTTCGGCTGCATTTTGTCTTCTTGTTTCTGCTGCTTTTTTAGCACTAGTTGAACTACTATTTCTTGTATTTGTAGTCTTTTTTTTAGCTGTAGCCTTTTTAGTATTTGATTTTTTGCCATTACTCTTTGATGTTGTATTGGCCACTTTTCACACCTCGTTTTTAATTTCTACTTATTCCTCTTATTCTCTTCTTATTGTAATTCTATTGTAATTTAAATCTAATTATTTAATTACAAATGATGCAATAATGGCTACCAAACCTACTACTGCACAATAATATGAGAAATACTTAAATTTTTTATTTCTAACTACTACTAACATAGTCTTAATACATATGTAACCTACAACTGCTGCAACAATCATTCCCACTACATATGATGCCACACCTGTTGTTGCCATATCTTTTCCCATATCAGGAATTTCTAAAACTGCTGCACCAAGTATAGCCGGAATAGACATTATAAATGAATATTTTACTACAAAATCTCTTCTTAATCCACATAAAAGTCCTGCAACAATTGTTGTTCCTGAGCGTGATAATCCCGGCAATGTTGCTATTCCCTGACAGATTCCCATAAATACTGCATTAAAATAACTTGTATTCTTTGGTGTCTTCTGTCCGTCAGGCATCTGATCTGATATAAAAAGTAAAACTGCTGTAACAAGCAAGCATATGCCCGGAATAATAAGCGTATCACTTGCGTTGCTTACTAATTCCTTTCCAAGATATCCAATAATTCCTGTTGGTATAGTTGACACAATTACAAGAAGTTCGAATTTTCTATATGCTGTTCTTATAACCCTTATGTATTCTACAGGTTCTTTTTTATTCTTGCTTCTAAAAAATCTGTAAACATTAACACATGAATCTGCTACAATTCCTACTCCGTCTACAAAAAGTCTTAAAATATCTTTCCAGAAAACTATAAAAACTGCAATCAATGTTCCTATATGAAGAAAAACATCAAATGATATACCTACTTCATCCATTCCAAACAATTTCTGAAAGATTGCTAAATGTCCTGAACTACTAATTGGCAGGAACTCTGCTATCCCCTGAATAATTCCTAATAGTATTGCTTCTAATATTCCCATAATAATCTCCTAAACTCTTTTGTAACCATAGTCTTTATTATTGTACTATTAAATCGATTTCAATTCAAGAAGATAAAAAAAGCTGTGAACACAATGCCTTAAAACAAGCACTGTGCCACAGCTTATATTTATCTTCTTATATTCATTACATTCCTAAGAATTTCTTTACGATATCCTTCATTCCTGCTACTTCACATAAGTTGTTATGTCTGATTTCTGCATTTCTGATTTCTTCAATAGCATTAGGGACTTTTACATTTCCAATCTTAGATAATTCATCAACTAATTCAAAGTCACCCATTGAGTCATATTTTGGATCAATAGCATTCATTACGCTTCTTGTGAATTTGAATGGACTTGCTGTTGAAGCAATTACAGTTACATTGTCATCCTTTGTTTCTTTCTTGTATTTTTCATATACAGATGCTGCAACTGCTGTATGAGTATCCATAACATATCCTGTTTCTTCATAAATCTTCTTAATGATTGCTGCTGTTTCTTCTTCTGAAGCATAATTTCCATAGAAGTCAGCTAATTTAGCTTTCATTTCAGGTGTAATAGAATACTTTCCGTCTTTTGAAAGTTCTTCCATCATCTTCTTGTTAGCTTCCGCATCATCTCCTGCAATTCTATAAATCAATCTTTCAAGGTTACTTGAAATAAGAATATCCATTGATGGTGAGTTTGTAAGAATAAATTCTCTGTTTTTGTCGTATTCACCTGTTGTAAAGAAATCATATAATACTCTGTTTTCGTTTGATGCACAGATTAACTTATCAATTGGAAGTCCCATGTTCTTAGCATAATAAGCTGCTAAAATATTTCCAAAATTTCCTGTAGGAACTACAACATTAATCTTCTGGTCTTTGCTTACTTTTCCTTCTGCAAATAATTTTGCGTAAGCATATACATAATATGCCACCTGTGGAATAAGACGTCCAATGTTAATTGAGTTAGCTGATGAGAACTGAAATCCCTTTTCATCCATTTCTTTTGCAAGCTCTTTATCGCCGAAAATAGCCTTAACCGCACTCTGTGCCTGGTCAAAGTTTCCTTCAATTGCAACAACGTATGTATTGTCACCCTTCTGTGTTACCATCTGTTTTTCCTGAATTGGACTAACACCACCGTTAGGATAGAAAACAATTATTCTTGTTCCCGGTACATCTGCAAAACCTGCCATAGCAGCTTTTCCTGTATCTCCTGATGTAGCTGTTAAAATTACTATTTCATTCTTTACACCATTCTTCTTAGCTGATGATGTAAGAAGATGTGGTAAAATTGATAAAGCCATATCCTTGAAAGCAATAGTCTTGCCATGGAATAATTCAAGGAAATATGTTCCTTCAACTTCTGCCAAAGGTGCAATTTCTTCTGTATCAAATTTTGAATCATATGCATTGTTGATACAATTCTTTAATTCTTCTTCCGTAAAATCTGTGAAGTATAATTTCATAACTTCATATGCAACCTGCTGATATGTCATCTTAGATAATTCTTCAACTGTTACATCAAGTGCCGGTATTTCCAAAGGAACAAAAAGTCCGCCGTCATCTGCCAATCCCTTTAAGATTGCTTCTGATGCCTTTAAAGTTCCTTCTGTGCTTCTAGTACTCTTATAAAGTATTTCTTTCATCATTGTCTCCTTTTACATTCATTGCCACAAAATAGTTGCGTATTACTTAGCATTATTTATGTAATTAATTAATCCACCGTTTGAAATAATCTTCTGCATAAACTCAGGGAAAGCCTGTCCTTTGT
>ERZ824480.2804-NODE-2804-length-12640-cov-16.388717_pt1 | contig 12640 bp, 9 predicted proteins | sample MGYA00519861_ERZ824480 | MGnify/ENA primary metagenome ERZ824480 (study PRJEB31778, sample SAMEA3449152) | human gut metagenome | biome: human gut; feature: human-associated habitat; material: faeces | place: United Kingdom | collected 2010/2012 ... | reverse complement strand
CATCTGCCGCACCTCGCTCGCCGTATCGGCACTTAGAATTATGCGGTATTGCCCTCTGACTTTTCATGTTTTGGGTTTACCCATAGCAGTCACGGTAAAAAGCAAGAACCGCCACCTCGGCCGGGCCGTCAAGTTCAGGACCGGCTTTACTTTTTCTGGCCGTAATAGGCGTTGGGGCCGTGCTTGCGCATAAAGTGCTTGTCCAGCACATGCTGGGGGGCGGGCTCCGCGTTGGGGTTGATCTGGCAGGTCAGCAGGGCCATCTTGGCCACTTCTTCCAGCACAACGGCGTGGTAAACAGCCTGGGCGGCATCCTTGCCCCAGGTAAAGGGGCCATGGCTGGCGCACAGAACGCCGGGCACATGCACCGGGTCAATGCCGCGGGTGCGGAAAGTTTCAATAATCACCTTGCCAGTGTTTTTCTCGTAATCTTCCTCGATCTCTTCGGGGGTCAGCTCACGGGCACAGGGCACCGGGCCGTAAAAATAGTCTGCATGGGTGGTGCCAAACGCCGGGATATCCCGCCGGGCCTGGGCCCATGCCACGGCGTGGGTGCTGTGGGTATGCACCACACCGCCCAGCGCGGGGAATGCCTTGTACAGTTCCAGATGGGTCTTGGTATCGCTGCTGGGGTTCAGGTCACCTTCCACCTGATTGCCGTTCAGATCCATGACCACCAGCATATCAGGGGTCAGTTCATCGTACTCCACGCCGGACGGCTTGATGACAAACAGCCCTTTTTCCCGGTCAATGCCGGACACATTGCCCCATGTGTAAGTAACAAGGTTGCGGCGGGGCAGTTCCATATTGGCTTCGTATACCTGTTGTTTCAGTTCTTCCAGCATAATTGTTCCCTCACATTGTTTCAACAGCGGTGCGCTCGGCGCACAGTGCCTTTTTGTATTCTTTCAGGAATGCGGCAAACCCGGCTTCATCAGCGGCATCCGGGTTCAGGGTGGTGCTGGCGGCACCGGCGAACACGCGGTTCTGCAGGTAGTTTGCCAGCGTTTCGCCATCGGCGTGCTCCACACGGTAAGCAGCCAGCAGGGCCATGCCGTAAGGGCCGCCCTCGCCTGCGGTTTCGGTGCAGGTCACAGCGGTGTGGGCGGCAGCGGCCAGGTAGCGCTGGGCCACGCCGGGGGTCTTGAACAGGCCGCCGTGGCCCAGCAGGGTATCCAGCGTCACATGTTCTTCGTTCAGGATATCCAACCCGATGGCCAGCGTGGCAAACGCGGAGTAAATGTTGGCGCGCATCAGGTTTGCCAGGCTGAAATCACTTTCCGGCCCACGCAGCAGCATGGGGCGGCCTGCATCAAAGTGGGTCACGCCTTCGCCGGAGTAATAGTTCACGGGGATCACACCGCCGCAGTCCGGTGCCCCCTGCAAAGAAAGGTTGAACAGCTTGGTAAACAGCTCACCCTTGTTCACTTTTGCACCGCAGAGTTCGGCGTTCTGGGCCAGCAGCTCCACCCAGGCGTTCAGGTCGCTGGTGCAGTTGTTGCAGTGCACCATGGCAACAGGGTCGCCTGCGGGGGTGGTAACCATATCAATTTCGGGGTAAACTTTGCTCAGGGCCTTTTCCAGCACAACCATGGCAAAAATGCTGGTGCCGGCGCTGACATTGCCGGTGCGGGGCGCCACGCTGTTGGTGGCGGCCATGCCGGTTCCGGCGTCGCCCTCCGGCGGGCAGAGCGGAATACCGGCCTGCAAATTGCCGGCGGGGTCCAACAGGCGGGCACCGGCTTCGGTCAGGGTGCCGGCGTCCGCACCGGCGGGCAGAACCTCCGGCAGCAGGGCGTTCAGGTCCACGGCATAGCCCTTGGCGGCCATGGTGTTGAACTTTTGCAGCATGGCGGCGTCATAACCGCCGGTGGTGCTGTCAATGGGGAACATGCCGCTGGCATCGCCAACGCCCAGCACTTTATGGCCGGTCAGCTGCCAGTGCACATAGCCTGCCAGCGTGGTAAAAAAGTCCAGCTTGGACAGATGCTCTTCTTTGTTCAGCATAGCCTGGTACAGGTGGGCAATGCTCCAGCGCTGGGGGATGTTGAAGCCGAACGCCGCAGTCAGCTCCTCGGCCGCTGCGCCGGTGATGGTGTTGCGCCAGGTGCGGAACGGCACCAGCAGTTCGCCGTTGGCATCAAAGGCCAGGTAGCCGTGCATCATGGCGGAAATGCCAATGCAGCCCACCTTGGTCAGGGTGCAGCCGTATTTTTGCTGTACATCGGCGGCAAGGGCAGCGTAAGCACTTTGCAGGCCCTGCCAGACCTGTTCCAGTGGGTAGGTCCAGATGCCGTTGTGCAGCTGGTTTTCCCAGGTATAATCCCCCTGTGCCAGCGGGGTATGCTCCGGGCCGATCAGCACTGCCTTGATGCGGGTAGAGCCGAATTCGATGCCGAGAGCTGTCTTTTCCGGTACAAAGTTGGACATATTGCAGGACTCCTTTTTGGCAAGCGGAATGCCGTATTCTTATTTGTTAGTATAGCAAAGCGCGCCTCGGAAAGATAGACCGCTTTGTTTAAATTTCTGGACTTTTGTTCAGGAATGCTGCATTTTAGTTATTTGAACAAATTTCCCCGTGCAGCTTTGTAAGGTCTGCACAGGGGGGGATGGATTACAGCATGATAACCAATGCGGTTGTGATCAAAACGATACTGGCAATGATGGAAACCGAATTGATCGCACTGGCAAGGCCGAAGTCACTGCCCATCTGCGCGGTAAAAGGCGGGTTGGCGCTGGCCACCGGGGCCAAAAATACGATCACAAGTGCCTGGCGGTATTCCAGCGGGAGCGGCAGGATAAAATAGGCTGCCAATGCTAACGCAATGCCGATGATGTACCGCACGCCCAGAATTTTAATGATATCCCCGATCTGGGACGGGTCGCCGTTCAGGTGGAACCCCACGCCGATCATCAGCATGGCCATAAAGGCGTTGGCATTGCCCACAATGCCCGCAAACTCCACAACCGGGGCGGGCAGGCTCAGGTGTAGAAGCCCCAGGATCGTCATAAAGATATAGGTCATCAGCGGGATGCTGTGCACAAGGTTATTCAAAATCGGCTTGATGCGGAACTTTCCATCGCCGGATTTGACAATGCTGGCAATGCTGTAAGCCCCGCCCAGGCAGATCATGCTGTTGCCGCAGTCAAACAGGCTGACGGCGATAACGCCCACCGGGCCAAGGAAGCCCTGGGCAAAGGGCATGGCAAAGTTGCCGATGTTGCAGCCGGAGGCATTAAGCATGGCAAACGCCTGGCGCTCCCTCCCCTGGGGGAGATACATAACCGAGCCAACGATCATCATCAGCACGCCGAAGCCGAAGCCCATCAGGGTGAGCAGCAGCATGGAGGTCTGCATCTCCCGCCCGGAAAAGTTTGTCACGATCGCCGCCGTCAGGGTGATCTTGATCACAATTTTGCTGAGCACATGGAAGTCGCTCTCCTTAAAGAATCCGACCCGGCGCAGCGCCCAGCCCAACAGAATGATGCCGATAAAACACCCGGCATGTGTAAGAATTTCTACCACGGTTTCCCCTTCTTTGTCCTTAAAGTTACATGATATCCTTTTATTTGTTTATATCATACTTTGTACATGTCGGCAAGTAATTCTGCGTCCAAACCGCATAATTTTTTTTTGCGGCAGCCCAGTTGTATTTACGGCAGCAAACGATTATTCTATAAGTATCATAAACCATATCATTTCCTGCGTGCCGGATTCTCCGATACGCAGCAGCATACAGAAAGGACTTGCATTCTAATATGGCTTGTACAACAATTCTGGTTGGCAGAAAAGCTTCTTATGATGGCTCTACCATGATTGCCCGCAATGACGATTCCGGTTCCGGGCATTTCACCCCCAAAAAGTTCGTGGTCGTTCCCCCGCAGGAGCACCCGGCCGTGTACCGGTCGGTACTTTCCCATGTGGAAGTGGAGCTGCCCGGCAGCCCGATGCGGATGACCGCAATGCCCAACGCCGTGGAGGGCAAGGGCATCTGGGCCGCAGGCGGCGTGAACGAGGCCGGTGTCGGCATGACCGCCACCGAGACCATCACTTCCAACCCCCGCGTTCTGGGGGCTGACCCGCTGGTGGAGTATATCCCCGCCAAGGACGGTCAGCCAGAAGTTCCCGGCGGCATTGGCGAGGAGGACATTGTTTATCTGGTACTGCCTTACATCCACACTGCGCGCGAGGGCGTGCTGCGGCTGGGCAAGCTGCTGGAAAAATACGGCACTTACGAGATGAACGGCATTGCGTTCCAGGACGTGCACGAAATCTGGTGGCTGGAGACCATCGGCGGGCACCACTGGATCGCTAAGCGCGTTCCGGACGATGCCTATGTGGTGATGCCCAACCAACTTGGCATTGACCAGTTTGATCTGGAAGACGCACTTGGCGCCAAAAAGAACCACCTTTGCTCCGCCGACCTGGATGATTTTATCGAGAACAACCATCTGGATCTTTCCTGGAACGGGGTACTGAACCCGCGGGACGCCTTTGGCAGCCACGATGATTCTGACCATGTGTACAACACGCCGCGTGCCTGGTTCATGCTGCGCTATCTGAACCCCCACAGCAAGAAGTGGGACGGCCCCAACGCCGACTACACACCCCGCAGTGATGACCTGCCGTGGTGCATGGTACCGGAAAAAAAGATCACGCCGGAGGATGTCAAATACGTATTATCCTCCCACTATCAGGGCACACTGTATGACCCGTATGGCAGCAGCCAGTCGGACCAGAAGGGCGCATTCCGCTCCATCGGCATCAACCGCAACGACTTTATGGCCCTGATCCAGATGCGCCCCGACCAGCCGGAGGATTCCCGCGTTTTGGAATGGATCGCCTTTGCTTCCAACGCGTTCAATGTGATGGTGCCGTTCTATGCCAATGTAACCACCACCCCTGCGTATCTTTCCAACACTACGGGCGCGGTTTCCACCGACAACTTCTATTGGAACAGCCGGATGATCGCCGCCATGGCCGATGCTGCCTACAGCAAATCGGTGTTCCATATTGAGCGCTACCAGCTGGCGGCGGCTTCCGCCGGGCATGCGAACATCAATACTTACGATGCCAAGCTGCGCCGTGAACAGGATGCTTCCGCCCGCGCCGCCCTGCGCGAGCAGGCCAACGAAGCCATGGCCGATACCATCCGCGGCCTGGCCGCCGACACACTGGACAAAGTGCTGTATGAGCTGAGCTGCCAGATGAAAAACTGCTACTCCCGCTCGGATGCGTAAAACCGCATAAGTGTAAAGGCAATACCACATAATTCTAAGTGCCGCAGCTGCCGGAGCGGTGCTTAAGCCGTAAGGTGGGAATTGTGCGGTGTTGCCCTAACCCTTAAAAGCAAATCAGCCCTTGCCATCTCTCAGGCAGGGGCTGATCTTTTGCGTTAATACTGGTACTTTTTCCGGTTTTTAACCAGGAAGAATGCATTGACAAACAGTGCGGCGATTTCGGCTGCCACAACGGAAAGCCAGATGCCGTTCATGCCCAGCAGATGGGGCAGCACGAGAATGGCGGTGACCTGGAACACCAGGGTGCGCAGGAAAGAAATAACGGCGGATACTATGCCGTTGTTGAGCGCGGTAAAGAATGCCGAGCCAAAGATGTTAAAACCGCAGAGCAGGAAGCTGAGGGAATACAGCTTCATGCCGAGGGTAGTCAGTTCCAGCAGTTCCGCATCATAACCCACAAAGAAGCGGGAAAGCGGGGCGGCCAGCAGCTCACTGAAGCAGAGCATCGCCACACCCCCCACGGCAATGACACGCAGGCTGATACGCAGCAGGTTTTTTAGCTCGTCCGTGTTGTCGGCACCGTAATGATAGCTGACAACCGGGGCACAGCCCTGGGCATAGCCGATAAAGATGGCGGCAAAGATAAAGCTGACATACATGATAACGCCGTAAGCGGCCACGCCATCGGCGCCGCCCAGGCGGAGCAGCTGCCAGTTGTACAGCGCGCCTACCAAAGAGGCGGACAGATTCGTCATCAGTTCACTGGAGCCGTTGGTGCAGGCCTTAAGTAGCGCCTTGCCGCTGAACACCGGGCGCACAAAGTGTAGCAGGCTGCCGTTGCCAGGGCGGGCAAAATAGAACATGGGGCCGATGCCGCCGATCAGCTGGCTAATCACCGTTGCAGCTGCGGCACCGGTGATGCCAAGCCCCATGACACCGACAAACACAAAGTCCAGCACCATGTTGGTCAGGCCGGCTGCCACGGTAAAGAAAAGGCCCAGCTTGGGTTTTTCGGCCGTGATGAAAAAGCTCTGGAACAAAAATTGCAGCATAAACGCCGTCTGGAACACCGTGATGATGGTGCCGTACAAGATGCAGTCATCCAGCAGTTCCGCAGTGGCCCCCAGCAGAACAGCCGCGGGGCGCAGCACCAGCAGGGCAACCACCGTAAAAATCACGCCCAGCACCGCAGTGGCGCAAACCAGCATGGAAAACAGCTCATTGGCGCGCTTTTTGTTGCCGGTGCCCAGCGTCATAGCAACCAGAGCGCTGCCGCCGGTACCCAGCATAAAGCCGATGCAGCCAAATGCCTGTAAAAACGGCATAATGAGATTGACGGCAGCGAATGCCTGTTTGCCGGCAAAGTTGGAAACGAAAAATCCATCCACCACGCTGTAGATGGAGGTAAACACCATCATGATGATAGGGGATGCTGCAAAGCGCAGGATGCGCGATGTGGTAAAATGGTCCGATAATTGGATGCGCTGATTCATACTTTCTCCTGTTGTAAAATTTTGTTAAATTCCGTGCGGATGGCGTTCAGGTGTTCCTGGCCAAGGCGGACGAAATGTTCAGCCTCCGCCATGCCCAGCCGTTCCAGTGCCGCCTGTTCTGCGCTGTACACGGGTTTGGCAGTTTTGGCTGCCAGTTCCCGCCCGGCTGGCGTCAGGTGCAGCAGTTTGCCGCTGTAACGGCCCGGCGCGGGTTCCAGTTCCAACAGTCCTTGCTTGACCATCGAAGCCACGGCTGAATTCATCGTCTGCTTCGGCAGGTTCCATTCCATGCACAGGCGGTTCTGGGTCTGCGGTTCGCTGCTGTTATACAGTGAATACAGCAGCCAGAACACGGTATCCGAAACACCGTAATGCACGGCAAGCTCATGATAAAGGGCGTTGCATTCATTGAACTGGCGGTTCATCTGTTCCAACAGATTTCGGGCAGTGAGATGGTGTTCTTCCGGCATTACACTATCATTCTCCTATTCTTCAGGCAACACGGCGATGCTTTATTTGTGCACCGCTGTGTGATGTGTTATAATCCGATTTCGGATTTACATTATAGTCCGGGTTCGGATTTCTGTCAAGCGTTTCGGCACAAAAAATACCGCACAGCGTTTGAACTGTGCGGTATGTGCGGGTTTTCAGGCGTTATCAAAACCCTTGCCGAACACTTCGGTGGTGCTCAGCATGGACATAAAGGCGTTCAGGTGTTCCTTGTGGATAAACTCCCGCAGCTGCATTGCTTCGTGCCGGGTCAGGGTGGTATAGATAATGTAGCGCGGCTGGTTGGTGTATGCACCGTTGCAGGGGGTGTATGTTGCGCCACGGTTCAGTTCCTTATTCACAAAGTCGCAGACCGGCTCCTTGTCGTCGCAGACGATCAAGATAGCTTTGCACATCTTCATGCGCTCCAACACCACGTCGATCATCAGGGATTTAACGGTAAGGCCGACGAAAGAGTAAAGCGCGGTGTGCAGGTCAAACACAAAGCAGGCCGCCACCACCATGACCAGATCGGTCAAAAACAACGCCGCTGCAATACTGTGCAGGTGGGTGTATTTTTCCACGATCAGGGCAATCACATCGGTGCCGCCGCTGGAAGCCCCCACGCTGAAGAGCAATGCCGAAGCAATGGCAGGCAGCGCAATGGCAAAAATCAGTTCCAGCATGGGCTGGTCCGACAAAGGCTCGTTGAGCGGGCAGGCCTTTTCCAACAGCATCAATTCCGCCGAAAGCACCACAGTGGCATAACCGGTGGTCAGCGCAAACTCTTTGCCCAAAAAAATCAGGCCCAGAAGCAGCATCAACATATTGACCACGGCAGAAAACTCACTGGCCGAAATCGGGGTCAGCTTGGCAGCCAGTGCCGCCGCACCGGTCACACCGCCAAAAACAAAGTTGTTGGGAAATTTGAAGAAATACACCCCCACCGCCATCATGCTAATGCCGAGCGTGATGATCGTATACTGCCGTACTATTTTCATCCATTTGCCTTTCATGGTTGGTTCCTTTCCGCTGGCTTTCCAGCGTTCTTACTCCACGGAAATTATAACACCAAATCCGCCGTTTGCCATCCCCTGCCCCGCCGGGTTTGAGGTTAGCTGTGCGTAATTTGCTTTTTTTATCGGATACAGTTTCGGGGGAACGCGCACCTTGTTTGGCCGTTGACGCGCCAAATGCTGAGTTTTGGCGGAAATTTGTTCGCCAGCGGCAGGCAGGGCAACTGAGCAAATTTGGTGCGCCGGGTAAACAGTTTGCTATGATGCAAACAAAAAGACATGTGCGGGATTCCGGCACATGCCTTTGGGTAAAATCGTTATCCTTTTAGGTTGGCGGGGTCAGGTGACCCCGCCCTACAGGGAGACGGGTATCCCACAAATTCTTACGCCTTTTTCTGGCTGGTGGCCAGAATCTTGTTAAAGCGGATAAAGAATGCGCTGCAGGTTACGGTTGCCGCGATGATATCGCTGACCGGCTCGGCCAAAAAGACAGCAAAAACCTTGTCCTGCAAAATCAGGGGCAGGATAAAGATCAGGGGAATCAGCAAAATCAGCTTGCGCAGGCAGGCCATGAACAGACTGATCTTGGCTTGGCCCAGCGCCACAAAACTCTGCTGGCAGGAAACCTGGAACCCGGTGGAGAAAATACCCGCCATGTAAACGCGCATGGCCCAGGCCGTGTACCGCACCAGTTCCGGATCGGTGGAGAAGATGCCCGCAAACATCTGGGGCACCAGCATACAGGCGGCCCAGAACGCGGCTGCATATGCCACGCAGATGATGAACTGTAACCGAAACGCCTGTTTGACGCGGTCACCCTTGCCCGCGCCAAAGTTAAAGCTCATGATGGGCTGTGCGCCCTGGCAAAGCCCCTGCACCGGCATGCTGAGCAGCTGGGTGGCGCTGGTGATGATGGTCATGGCGCCGACGGCGATATCGCCGCCATAGCGTGCCAGGCTGGAGTTGAAGCTGATGGAAAGGATACTTTCGGTGGCAATCATCACAAAGGTGGAAACGCCCAGCCCAAGGCAGGGGCCGATGACTTTTCCCACCAGCGGCATGTTTTTCACGCTCAGGCGCAGCCTGGTGCGGCTGCCGGTCAAAAAGCGCAGCACCCACACCGCGCCCACCGCCTGGCTGATGACAGTCGCCGTGGCGGCACCGCGCACCCCCATATTGAGGGCAAAAATCAGGATGGGGTCCAGGATGATGTTGCACACAGCGCCGATCACGGTGGTCATCATGCTGAACGTGGCAAAGCCCTGGGTGGTGACAAAGGGGTTCATGCCCATAACGATGAGCACAAAAATGGTGCCGATGATATAGATGCGGGCGTAATCCAGCGCATAAGGCAGCGTTTTTTCGCTGGCACCGAACAGCACCAGCAGGGACGGCGCGGCGAAATAGAATACAACGGTCAGCACAGCCGCCAGAATCAGCAGCAGCGTAAAGCAGTTGCCCATGATCTTTTCGGCGGCATCGTCATCGCCGCGGCCCATGGCAATGGCCGCGCGGGGCGCGCCGCCGGAGCCGCACAGCATGGCAAACGCGGTAATCAGCATCAAAATGGGGGTAAACAGGCCAACGCCCGTCAGCGCGGATGCGCCGACCTCCGGCATATGGCCGATATAGATGCGGTCCACAATGTTATACAGCAGGTTTACCACCTGCGCCACCACCGCGGGCAGTGCCAGCTGGGCCAGCAGCTTGGGAATGCTGCCGCTCCCCATATCCCTGTTTTGCGTTGCAGCCATAATCAAAGTACCTCCTGCGTTTTTGTTGTAAAAAAGTGGAGCAGTTCCCTGCTCCGCTTATTGTGTTGAAAGAATGGGTTCCGGATTGATGTTTTTATGGCAATACCGCATAATTCTAAGTGCCGATACGGCGAGCGAGGTGCGGCAGATGCCAAGCCAAAAGCGCAGATAATACTGGATGTCTTATCGAGCATTTTGGCAACGCAGATGCCGTGCCGCAGCCGCCGGAGCGGTGCTTAAGCCGCAAGGCGGGAATTGTGCGGTGTTGCCTTATATTTTAGGTTGCCATTCCACGCACTTAACGATTTACTTTGCCCCCCGGCCGGCAAAGACGACCCATACGGTCTTGAAGAGGATCTTTATATCGCCCCACAGGCTCCAGTTATCAATGTATTGAACGTCCAGTTTGACAACGTCCTCAAAATCCTCAATATCGCTGCGGCCGCTGACCTGCCACAGGCCGGTGATGCCCGGTTTCATGGAAAGGCGGCGCTTGTGGTGGCTTTCGTACTGTTTATACTCGTCCAGCGTGGGCGGGCGGGTGCCGACAAGGCTCATATCTCCGCGCAGAACATCAAAGAACTGCGGCAGTTCGTCAATGCTTGTTTTGCGGATAAACTTACCCACCTTGGTAATGCGGGGGTCATCCTGCATTTTGAACATCAGGCCGTTCATCTCGTTCTGGGCCATCAGTTCCTTTTTGCGTTCCTCGGCATCCATATACATGCTGCGCAGCTTATGGATGTAGAAAACACGGCCATTGCGGCCCACTCGCTTCTGCTTAAAGAAGAGCGGGCCGGGGCTTTCCAGCTTCAGGGGGATGGCTGTAATGGCAATGATGGGGATGCTGATGATGCAACCCACCAGGCTGCCCAAAATATCCATCAGGCGCTTCAGGATCTGGTCCCGCAGCTTGGGTTCAATGGTAGCCATGGTAACCAGGTTGCCGCCAGCGCAGCGGCCCAGATCGCGGCACAGGCGGGCGGAGCTGGTTTCGCTGCAGCAGCTTTCCTCGATGCGGTCCAGCAGCGGCATGCGGAAATGCACGGTCAGGCCCATGCTTTCCATCTCTTCCAGGTACGGGATAAAGGATTCGCCGCTGTCCATCGGAACATCGATATACACTTCATCCAAAGCGGCGCGGCGCAGCCAGTTCATAAAGGTATCATAATTGGCTTTTATCTCAATATTCTCCACCTTGGTACCGATTGCATCCCCCGTGGCTTCCAGCAGGGCCACACCGCACACACGGCGGGACCAGTCGTTGCTGATCTCACGGATCATCTTGCCTGCATGGTCACCGGTGGTAACAATGCCAACCAGCGTTTCGTTCTGGAGACTGTCAGGGGCTTTTACCAGCAGCTTTTTAAGCAGGGCATGGGCCGCTGGGAGCAGGAAGAGGTTAAACGACACGACCCCCACCAGAAAATAGCGGGAATCCTGCAAAACCGCTTTGGACAGCGTCAGAAAAGCAGAATAGATCACCATCATCAGCAGGTTGGACTTGATGGAAAGTTTGGCTTCCTGCCCGCGGGTACGCTTGACAATGTTTTCCGTCTGGTCAAAACAGAAAAATGTAACGGTATAGGCCAGCACCAGCAAAACCAGCGCCTGAACCCAATCCAGAACACTGTAAGGCAGCAGCTGCCCCATAATGCCGCCAACGATCAGCCATGCCAGAATCACACTGGCGGCCAGAGCTGCAAGGTCTGTTAAAAAGACATAGACATACTGCAGTTTTTCGCGCTTTGTAATCATACCCTGTTTCCCTTTTCTTCCAAGTTTTCTTCATATCCCAGGCCCGCCGGCCTGCATACCACTGCGCCCCGTTGATAAGGCAGCACCAGTATTTTGCGGCAAAGCTACCGCAATGCCGTTTTGCCTGCAAGCCCGCAAAGGCCTTTTCCCCACAGGGCAAAACCAGCTTTTTTCTTTCCTCTTTATGTCACATGAATATTTATATTTTATCATATTAAGATGCGGCTTTCAATCATTTTAGCTATAATTATCAAAAAACAGCAGGATATATTGCATCTTGGGTCCGCGTCTTATTTTCATCGTTTTTTCGCGGGTTTGTTTTTCGTTTTTGAATCTTCCTGCCCGACTTGCCGGCACCAGGCAGCGTAGAGTCTTTGTGGAATCACACAGGGCAAATACAGCCTGCGGGAACACGGTAGAGGTACCAGCGCGGCCCACACCGTGGATCCGTAATTTATATCTTCCACCCGCCCCCATTCTTCCCCAACCTCCACATAAAAACAAAACAATAAAGCCCTCTTCCCAAGGAGCAGCTGGGGAGAGGGCTATATTGTTTTGATTCAGGCAATGAAAAAGGTGCAGAGCAAACACCTGAAACGGAGAACTGCCTGACTTTGACAGGAGCAGGGAGCAAGCCTGTTCCTTTTCTGGGCCACGGCGATGGGAGGCATTCCATGCGCCGTCAGCAAAAGCGGCCCTGTCGGTTAGTTCTCGCTAACCATGCGTATACTATACCATGTTTCAAGTGGTTCGTCAAGCACTTTTTATCTGTTTTTGAAATAAATTTTCGCGTTTAGCGGCACAACTTGCCTTAGGCAACACCGCACAATTCCAGCCTTGCGGCTTAAGCACCGCTCCGGCAGCTGCGGCACGGCATCTGCGTTGCCAA
>ERZ824480.2801-NODE-2801-length-12660-cov-4.464022_pt1 | contig 12660 bp, 9 predicted proteins | sample MGYA00519861_ERZ824480 | MGnify/ENA primary metagenome ERZ824480 (study PRJEB31778, sample SAMEA3449152) | human gut metagenome | biome: human gut; feature: human-associated habitat; material: faeces | place: United Kingdom | collected 2010/2012 ... | reverse complement strand
TTTTGTTTTGTATTTTAGAATGAGTTCCACACCTATATATGTGAAGCCAAAAAGCAGGATGAATGGCGTATATATGGTAAGTGTACGGGTTTTTTAAAAGTCTAGTAATCCTATCTGTTTTTTTAGTTTGTTGTAATCATCAGTATCCTTTACGGCTATAGATATAACACCTTCCTTTATAAGAAGCAGAAGAACCACATCTCTCTTTTGGTTTATCCTAGTCACAGGCGAATTTTCCACTATATTAAAATGTTTGTTATTTTACACCATTATATATTTTTATTTAATCAAAAAAATCCGGCAGGACATTCTATAATCCTGCCGGAAATAATTTTTCATTGTACAATAATTACATATCCACAACAACCTTATCAAGATGCCATATGTCATGCGCATACTCTTCAATAGTTCTGTCTGATGAGAACTTACCGCATTTAGCAGTATTGAGCATAGCCATCTTTGCCCATCTGTCTGTATCGCGATATGCTTCTTCGACTCTCTTCTGAGCTGCCTCATAAGAACGGAAATCCTTCAATATGAAATACTGGTCTGCACGTTCACCGCCATTGCTTTCAAGAAGTGAATTATAAAGTTCGCGGAACAGGTTCATATCTTCTGATGAATAAGTTCCGTCAATAAGCTGCGTAAGAACCGCACGTATCTCATAATCAGTATTATATATCTCTTTAGGATTGTACTGGTTATTATGCTCATATGCAATTACTTCGTCTGAACTAAGTCCGAATATAAATGCATTATCTTCGCCGACTTCTTCTACTATCTCAACGTTAGCACCGTCCATAGTTCCAAGCGTTACTGCACCGTTAAGCATAAATTTCATATTACCTGTACCTGATGCTTCTTTACTTGCAGTAGATATCTGCTCTGATACATCTGCTGCCGCAAATATAATCTCTGCATTTGAAACACGGTAATTCTCTATAAATACAACTTTAATCTTTCCGTCAATATCCTTATCATTATTAATTACATTAGCAACACTGTTAATAAGCTTTATTATAGCTTTAGCTCTTCTGTAACCTGCAGACGCCTTTGCACCGAAAATAAATGTCCTTGGATACATATCCATTCCAGGATTCTGCTTAAGCTTATTATAAAGATACATAATATGAAGGATATTAAGGAACTGACGTTTATACTCATGCAGTCTCTTTACCTGCACATCAAATATTGACCTTGGGTCAACTTCAATTCCGTTATGCTCTTTAATATATTTTGCAAGTCTTAACTTATTCTGGTATTTAATATTCATGAATTCCTTCTGACTCTTTAAATCATCTACATATACCGAAAGTTCGTTGATATGCGAAAGGTCAGTAATCCACTCATTACCAATCTTATTAGTAACCCAATCTGCAAGAAGCGGATTTCCATGAAGCAGGAATCTTCTCTGAGTAATACCGTTAGTCTTATTATTGAATTTCTCAGGGAACATCTGGTAAAAATCGTTAAGCTCCTGATTCTTAAGAATCTCCGTATGAAGTCTTGCAACGCCATTTACAGAAAATCCTGCAACGATTGCAAGGTTAGCCATCTTAACCTGTCCGTCATATACGATAGCCATTTTACGAATCTTATCATAATCATTAGGATATCTCTTCTGAATTTCAATAATAAATCTTCTGTTAATCTCCTCAGTAATCTGATATATTCTCGGAAGAAGGCTTGAAAACAGTTCAAGCGGCCACTTCTCAAGAGCCTCAGACATGATTGTATGATTAGTATATGCACAGGACTTATTAGTAACCTCCCATGCTTCATCCCATTCAAGTCCATATTCATCCATAAGTATTCTCATAAGCTCAGGAACAGTAACAGTCGGATGTGTGTCATTAAGCTGGAAACATACCTTTTCATAGAGCTTTCTTACATCATCATGTGTTTCCATATATTTTGCAACTGCACGCTGCACACTCGCAGACACAAAGAAATACTGCTGCTTAAGCCTAAGCTCTTTACCTGCATAATGATTATCATTCGGATAAAGAACTTCGCATATTGTCCTTGCAAGATTAGCCTGCTCAACTGCCTTATGGTACTCACCTTTATCAAACTGGTCCAGATTAAATGTATCTACTGCCTCTGCATCCCAGATTCTGAGTGTATTAACAATATTGTTGTCATATCCTACAATCGGAAGATCATAAGGGATTGCACGTACTGCCTGATATCCTTCCTGTATAAAACAGTCTTTGCCATTCTCGTCCTTACGTACTGCAACATAACCTCCGAATTTAACTATTTCTGAATATTCATCTCTCTTTATCTCAAAAGGATTACCATTAACTAACCAGTCATCCGGCGCTTCAATCTGAAATCCGTTTTCTATCTTCTGCATAAACATGCCGTATTTGTATCTTATACCGCATCCATATGCAGGATATCCAAGACATGAAAGTGAATCAAGAAAACATGCTGCAAGTCTTCCAAGACCACCGTTACCAAGAGCTGCATCCGGCTCCTCATCCTCAATTGCATCAAGGTCAAATCCAATCTCATTAAGTGTTTCCCTTACAACATCATTAGCCTTGAGATTGATAATAATATTACCCAGCGCACGTCCTGTAAGAAACTCCATTGACAGATAATACACGGTCTTTGCATCCTGCTTCTCATACTGTTTGTGTGTTGCAATCCATTTGTCAACAATATCGTCCTTCAGTGCATATGATAATGCCTGAAACATCTGCTGATTAGTAGCTTCATCTATAGATTTCCTATACAAAATCTTAAGATAATGCGCAATCTCAGCTTTCAATTCTTCTTTGCTGAACTCTTTTTTCATAATCCGCCTCCTATAAATATTATAACCCCCTGATATAATATTATATACGTTCAACACCTATAGAACATTTTTCTCCGTTAATGCTCCATTCCTTCACAATACCCTTTACCGCCGTTGTATCTACCGATTCAGCCAGCACTTCCTTCTTTATAAAATCGGCATTTCTCTGAAGTATATCTCCTATGACGTCATTGCCGCTTTCATACACATTAATATGGTCCATAACCTCAAAACCTGCATCTTTACGCATGTTCTGGATTTTGCTTATAATCTCACGCACAAATCCTTCTTCAACAAGCTCAGGCGTAAGGTTAGTATCAAGCACAACAGTCATTCCGTTATATGAATCCGACACATAACCGTCGCTCTGTATGCTTTCAATAAGAAGGTCCTCTTTATCGATTACTTCATCAGTACCGTCTATATTAACAGTAAGAGTACCTTTCTCATTAATCTCTTTCATTGCCGCAGAACCGTCTATCTCTGCAAGTACGGTCTTAAGCGTATTAATCTGCTTACCGAATCTCTTGCCAAGTGTTCGTAACTGCGGTTTAAATGAGTAATTAGTGTATGCACTTACATCATCCGTAAAGCATACTTCTTTTACATTAAGCTCATCTGCGATAATATCTATATAAAATTTTGAAAGACTCTTATCAGCTTTGATGTACATCCTGCCAAGAGGCTGACGGTTCTTTGAATTAGCTGCATTACGACATGCACGTCCAAGCACAACCGCATTAAGAACCTCTTCCATCTCTGCCTCAAGCTCCTTACATATCATGCTCTCATCTACAGCAGGGAAATCACACAGATGAACACTTTCAGGCTGAGTATCATCAATACTGCATACAAGGTTTCTGTATATATCTTCTGTCATAAACGGTATCATAGGCGCTGCTGCTTTACTTATTGTAACAAGCACATTATACAGTGTAAGATATGCATTAATCTTATCCTGCTCCATGCCTTTTGCCCAGAAACGCTCACGGCAGCGTCTTACATACCAGTTACTCAGTTCATCAACAAAATCCTGAAGAGCCCTTGCTGTCTCAGGTATTTTGTAATTAGCAAGATTTTCATCAACTGCCTTAACTGTAGTATTAAGTCTTGACAAAATCCACTTGTCCATAACCGCAAGACTGTCATAATCAAGCGTATATTTTGTAGCATCAAAATTATCAATATTAGCATAAAGCACGAAGAATGCATATGTATTCCATAATGTGCCCATAAACTTTCTCTGGCCTTCTGTTACAGCTCTGTCATGGAACTTATTAGGAAGCCAAGGCGCACTATTTACATAGAAATACCATCTTATTGCATCTGCACCATACGTCTTAAGCGCATCAAACGGGTCTACCGCATTGCCCTTTGACTTCGACATCTTTTGTCCGTCCTTATCAAGAACAAGTCCAAGAACAATTACATTCTTATACGGTGCCTTATCGAATATAAGCGTAGATATTGCAAGAAGCGAATAAAACCATCCTCTTGTCTGGTCAACTGCCTCACTGATAAAATCAGCCGGGAAATTCTCCTCGAATATCTCTTTATTTTCAAATGGATAATGCCACTGTGCAAACGGCATTGAACCCGAATCAAACCAACAGTCAATTACTTCCGGAACTCGCTTCATCTGCTTACCGCATACCGGACACTTAATTGTAACCGCATCAATAAACGGACGGTGAAGTTCGATATCCTCAGGGCAGTTATCAGACATTTCCTTAAGTTCTTCTATACTTCCTATAGCATGTCTGTGTCCACATTCGCATTCCCATATATTAAGCGGGGTTCCCCAGTAACGGTTACGGCTTACGGCCCAGTCCTGAAGATTAAGAAGCCAGTCACCGAATCTTCCTTTACCAATGCTCTCCGGAATCCAGTTGATTGTATTGTTATTCTCAATCATCCTGTCACGCACTTCAGTCATCTTAATGAACCATGACTCTCTTGCATAATAAATAAGCGGCGTATCACATCTCCAGCAGAACGGATAACTATGTTCAAACTTAAGAACTTTAAACAAAAGTCCCTTTGCTCCGAGCATTCTTAAGATAGACTCATCGCCCTTCTTGCAAAATACGCCGGCGAGTTCAGTTACCTCAGGCTTAAATTCACCTTTTTCATCAACAAGCTGTACAAAAGGAAGGTCATATTTCCTTCCTACATTCGCATCATCTTCACCAAATGCAGGTGCGATATGTACGACGCCCGTACCATCGGTAAGAGTAACATAATTATCGCATACAACATAATATGCTTTCTTATCAGGATTCGCATAGTCAAATAAAGGCTCATACTCTTTATATTCAAGCTCTTTACCTATATAACTTTCTACAATCTCATAAGCTCCTTCAACTACTGAAAGAAGCGCCTTTGCAAGATAATAATACTCTGTCTTAACAGCGGTATCTGCTTCCTCTTCGCTTACTACATCATTCTGCTCGTTGAGACCAACCTTAATTTTTACATATTCCTCATCAGGATTAACACAGAGCGCAACGTTAGACGGAAGCGTCCATGGCGTAGTTGTCCATGCAAGGATATATTCATCAGAGGCATCCTTTACCTTAAATTTGGCTATTACTGACTTCTCTTTTACATCCTTATATCCCTGTGCAACCTCATGGCTTGAAAGCGGCGTTCCGCATCTTGGACAGTACGGTACAATCTTATATCCTTTATAAAGAAGCTTCTTTTCCCAAATCTGCTTTAATGCCCACCACTCAGATTCAATAAATGAATTATGGTAAGTAACATATGGGTCATCCATATCAGCCCAGAAACCAACTGTCTCTGAGAAATCCTCCCACATGCCTTTATATTTCCAAACACTTTCTTTACATTCCTGAATAAACGGCTCAAGACCATACTCTTCAATCTGCTCTTTTCCGTCAAGACCAAGCTTTTTCTCAACTTCAAGCTCAACAGGCAGTCCGTGCGTATCCCATCCTGCCTTTCTGATAACCTTATACCCTTTCATAGTACGGTATCTTGGTATCATATCCTTAATAACACGAGTGAGAACATGTCCTATATGAGGCTTACCATTAGCAGTCGGCGGTCCGTCATAAAATGTATATGGCTCACCATTTTCCCTGATTTTGATACTTTTTTCAAATATATCATTATCATTCCAGAATTTTAACACGTCTTTTTCTCTGTCAACAAACTTCAAATCTGTCGATACTTTCTTATACATATAAGACATCCTCCTACTTTAACCGAAATAACATTGCAATCATATTATATAATTGAGAAGTTGTCAATAACTCTTCTGTTGACAATCACTGTGAAATTGGGTACATTATTCTATAAAACCTGCCTAAAGGAGGCAAATATTTAATGAGCAATGAGAATCTTACCCTTTTAACTGACTTTTATGAATTGACAATGATGCAGGGGTATTTTAAAAATCAAACTAATCCTACTGTAGTTTTTGATATGTTCTACCGTGTTAATCCAAATAACGGCGGATATGCAATCTGCTGTGGTCTGGAACAGCTTATAGACTATATCAAGGAACTTCATTTCAGCTATGAAGATATTGAATATCTCAGAGAACTAAACGTATTTGATGAAGATTTTCTTAATTATCTGGCAGGATTCCATTTTTCAGGCGATATATATGCAATACCTGAAGGCAGTATTGTATTCCCAATGGAGCCGCTTGTAAAAGTAATAGCCCCTATTATGGAAGCACAGCTTGTTGAGACGGCTATACTATGTATAATGAATCACCAGAGCCTTATTGCAACAAAGGCTGCAAGAGTGTGTTATGCGGCGCAGGGCGACGGAGTAATGGAATTCGGTCTGAGACGTGCTCAGGGACCTGACGCAGCAACACTTGGAGCAAGAGCTGCTGTTATAGCCGGCTGCGTAGGCACAAGCAATGTTCTGTGCGCTAAGAAGTTTGGACTTCCCGCACTCGGAACACATGCACACAGCTGGATAATGAGTTTTTCGGACGAGCTTACCGCTTTCCGTAAATATGCCGAGCTTTATCCTGATAACACGACTCTTCTTGTAGATACTTACGACACACTCCGTTCCGGAGTTCCTAATGCAATTAAAGTATTTACTGAATTAAGAAACGCTGACCGTATGCCTAAGATGTACGGAATACGTCTGGACAGCGGAGATTTATCATATCTTTCAAAAAAAGCAAGAAAAATGCTTGATGAAGCCGGATTTCCTGATGCTGTCATATGTGCGTCAAGCGACCTTGACGAATACCTTATAGAATCGCTTAAAGCACAGGGCGCAGCCATAGGTTCATGGGGAGTCGGAACCAATCTTATAACTTCAAAAGACCATCCTGCATTCGGCGGCGTATATAAGCTTGCAGCAATAAAAGACGGCGATACATTTATTCCTCGCATCAAGCTTTCCGAAAACCAGTGGAAGATTACGAATCCGGGCAATAAAACAATCTACCGGGTTTATGACAAAACAAGCGGCAAGATTCACGCAGACCTTATATGTCTTGCAGATGAATCCTTTGATGAAAATGAACCATTACTTTTATTTGACCCTGTAAATACATGGAAAAAGCTTATTTTAGAACCGGGGACTTATACAATGCGCGAAATGCTTGTACCGATATTCAAAGGCGGCACATGCGTTTATAACTCACCTGATGTTATGGATATCCGCAAGTATTGTGCCAAAGAACAGGATACATTATGGGATGAAACAAAGCGGTTCGTTAATCCGCACAACGTATATGTAGACCTTTCTGAAAAACTTTGGAATATTAAAAATGAGCTTCTTGCTTCATATAGCTCATCATCAGCTCACAGGAGAGATATTAATGCTTAAAAAATTATGGCAAAAATACTGGCATATACTATTTGCGCTTTATATACCTATATATTTGATTTGCTTTGTTTTATTAGAAAGCAGACCTGTTGATTTAGGAACCAATATTCATATCGCGCTTGATGATTATATACCGTTTTGTAAATATTTTATAATTCCGTACATGTTGTGGTTTGCATACATTGCGGCTACTGTCATATTCTTTTTCTTTTATAACAGAAATGAATTTATTAAATATGCCCTATTTCTTATAACAGGCATGTCCATATGTCTTGTTATATATTATATATGGCCGTCTTATCAGACGCTAAGGCCTACGCTTACCGACTCGGATATATTTACAAGCATCATAGGTTTTATATACAGCGCGGATTCTTCCTCAAATATATGTCCAAGTATCCATGTGCTCAATTCACTTGCTGCCCATATTGCAATATCAAAAAGCAAGTTTTTTAAAGGCAAAAAAATACTGAAGGCAGGCTCATTCGTGCTCATGGTACTAATTTGCCTCTCAACAGTATTTTTAAAACAGCACTCCGTTCTCGACGGAATATATGCAGTTATTCTGGCTTTCATACTGTATATACTGATATACAGCAGGATAAGTGTATTTGAGTTTATTAAATTGTATAAAAAAATATCAAAAAGCTGCTCTAAGAAAAACCAATAAGCCTCCTTGAAAGCATATAACCATATATGATAATCTTACGTCCTGCCGCACTCTTCATCTGCATAGGCCGTCCGAGCAGGCAGTGGTTTACCATATCCGCCATCTCAGGACTTGTTTTTCTTAAATAATCCCAAAGCTCGTCACGTTTTTTCAGACTTTCTTCCGTATCTGCTTTTACAAGAAATGCCGAGCTTATTGTCATCATCATCGTAAGATACTTTGTCATATATTTTCTTAACTTTTCATCCTTAATCAAAGTAAGGTCATGCGCATCAATCATAATCTTATTAACCTTAATCTGCTGGTCGATACGCTTTATCATAATATCTTCATTAACAGACTGGTCGACTCTTCCAATATAATATCTGTACAGGTCAATATCCATATAATACATCTTTTTAACATTCGGAAGAGGCTGGTATACAAATATATTATCAACATAAAATGTATGCTCGGGAAGCTCTAACCCGCAGTCCCTTAACATCTTTGTTCTGTATATAACAGAATGCATAAGAATATTCTGGCTTACTTTAAAGTGCTTTAAGTCTTCCCATGTAAATACCTTTTCCACCGGCATTGCACTTCTGTAATTAATAACCTTCTCCTTGCCGGTATTCTGATTCTCATAAACATAATTGGCAATATACATATCTATACCTTCACCGCAAAGCACATCACGTCTTAAAATCTGCATAACATACTTAAGTGAAGCCTCATCAAACCAGTCGTCACTGTCAAGAACCTTATAATATAATCCTCGTGCATTTTTAAGACCTGTATTAACCGCACTTCCATGTCCGCCGTTCTCTTTTGAAATGCACCTTACTATATCAGGATATTTTCTTTCATATTCTTTTCCAATTTTTTCTGTATCATCTGTAGAACCGTCGTTCACAACTATTATCTCTGCTTCGCTTCCTGCTTTCAATACGGATTCTATAGCATGACTCATATACTCAGCCGAATTATAGCAGGGAATTGCAACGGTAAGTAATTTCATAATCATCAATCCTCTTTTTGATATTGTGTACATACTAACATATCAGCTTAAATGAAGCAACTGGTTATTACATGTAAAATTCATCCTCAGGAGGCTCTGCCCCGTCAAATTCAAATATAAAACAGCTTCCTTCACCAAGTTTACTTTCTACCTCTATACTTCCGCCGTGTTTTATAGCAATCTGTCTTGCAATCATAAGTCCAAGCCCTGAACCCTTTTCATTCATCCGAAGCTTTGAGCGGTAAAATTTATCAAATATATTCGGAATCATATCCTCGGCAATCCCAACTCCGTAATCCCTTATACTTATACGCATTCTGTCTGCATTTTCTATTCCTATTTCAACTTTTCCGCCTTTGTCGGAAAATTTTATCGCATTATCTATAATTATCATAAACATCTGCTTCAGCCTTTCATAATCGCCAAGCATAAAATGATACGGGTCATCAGCATCAAACTTTATTTCTATATCCTTTTCTTTACATAAAACGCGGGCACTTCTTATAACGTCCTCTATTATCTGCACAACGCTTACCGGTTCTTTATCTACCTCAAAATCAGGGTTCTGCATTTTTGATAACGTAAGAAGGTCTCCGACAAGCCTTTCCATTGTCGAACATTCAGAAAGCATTCTCTGAAGAGAATATGATATCTTCTCCTTGTCCGTAACATATCCGTCTGCAAGCGATTCCGCATAACCGCGCATTACTGTTATAGGCGTTCGCAGTTCATGTGATACATTTGCAAAGAAATCCATCCTGCTTCGCTCTATTCCGTCACGTATACGTTCATTTTCAGCAAGCTTGTCAGACAGAATATCTATAGTATCTTCAAGTTCTCCAAGTTCTCCCCTCGCTCCTATACCGGTCTGTATGGAATATTCCCCTTTTGCAAGACGGTTCGCAGTCTCTCTGATTTTTGTTATCGGATATGATATCTGTCTCGCAAAAAACAGCGCTATAAAAAATGATACAACCCATGCAATAAACAGACTCATTATAATAATGCTTTTGCATCTGTTAATAACATCAACACGGCTTTTTGCTATTCCGTTCAAAAGGACGACGCCTATTACACGTCCTCCCCCATCACGCACAGGCGCAGCAGCATATATCATGTCTGTCTCATATATTTCATCATAACTTTGATTTGCAACAGCCTCATTATTTTCATATATATATTTAACAGTCTTTTTCATGCCTTTTGAAAGCTGCTTATATTTTACTGAAACATTAGTATATCTTTTCTTGAGTCGGTTGTCTGACTTGTAATTTGGCAGAATCCACACATCAACCATCTGGCTCTCAAGCATTGACGTAACTGCATCCATATAATTAACAAATTCTGACGGCTCATCATTTATCGCATAATCTTCTACGTTATAAGCAATCTCCTCCGACTCGGTAATGAGCTGCTTTTCATAATCTCTTATTACGCTTTCGGAATATATCTCCATAAAAACTACGCCTACAAGCACGAGCAGTACAGAAAATACTACACCGAATATAACCAGCATTCTGAAATATATGGTATTGTAAAAACGGATGCCCTTTTTCAATTCTTTTCCTGCTCCTCTATTTCAAACTTATAACCTAAGCCCCATATAGTCTTAATCCGCCATTCAGGATGCGGAACTTTATCAAGCTTTGCACGAAGCCTTTTAATATGCGAATCCACAGTACGGCTGTCTCCGAAATAATCAATTCCCCACAGGCTGTCAAGAAGATTATCTCTTGTAAAAACTTTATTAGGATTACCTGCAAGAACCCACATAGTCTCTATCTCTTTTTTTGTAAGCGGTATGTTCGTTCCTGAAATATGAAGCGTATATTCTTCAATATTAATCGTTACGGTGCTTACACTGAGAACCCCCTTGGATTCTTCTGTATCCTGCCTGCTCATTCTTCTTAATATTGCGCGTATTCTTGCCATTACCTCACTTGGACTAAATGGTTTGACAATGTAATCATCCGCGCCTATATCAAGACCCATAATACGTTCAAAATCTTCTCCCCTTGCCGTAATTATTATTACCGGAACATCCGATTTTTCCCTTATCTCACGGCACACCTGATATCCGTCCTTCTTCGGCATCATTACATCCAAAAGCACAAGAACAGGATTATATCTGTTAAACATCTGTATCGCTTCTGCACCGTCTTTTGCAATAAGCGGTTCAAATCCTTCATTTACTACATAAGTTGATAGAATATCAGTGATATCCTGATTATCATCTGCAATTAATATATACTGCATACCGTCCTCCTTTAATAAGTACAGTTTATGGTAACATTATACAACATATCTTTATAAATTAAAATGCCGTAAATTTATGTCAATAAAATCGAAAAACTATGACATTATTCTGACAAACAATACCTATATTTTATTATTAACACTTATTAAGGAGAATAATATATGAACTGCAAACGTATTATATCATTTTTTCTTATAATGTCACTGTGCATGGTATTTTATAATACGGCAGACGCAGCCGTATCAAGAACTCCGCGCCTTAGCGTAAAAACTCTTTACATTGCGAAGGACAGCGCATATAAGCTGCATATATATAACACAAAGCCTGATTATACAACAGAATTTACTTCAAGCGACTCGGATATTGTCGTTATTAAAAAGAGCAGGTATAAAAACTGCCGGCTTAAGGCAAAGGCAATCGGAACAGCAACTGTTACTGCTGAAGTTTCCGATTCGGAAGGCAACGAGGTTGTTACTCTGAAATGTAAAGTCACCGTATCACCAACTGCTTTAAGCGTTAAATTTACTAAACGAAAAGTAAAACTAAGCGAAGGACGCTCTCGTATTGTTAAGGCAGTTGTAAAACCTAATATATCTTATGAGCAGCCCAAATATACTTCTGATGATACAGACATTGCAACAATAAGCAGCACTGGCGTTGTAACTGCAATATCAGAAGGCCAGACTACCATTCGCGCAACTATTGCTAATGGCAGTGAAGCTACATGCATTATAGTGGTTAACGGCAAAAAACCTCAGGATAAGACCGAAAAGACGCCGGATGTTCCTTCTTTCAGCCCGTCACCGACAGACAGCTCAGATTCGTCAGGAGACAAACCTCAGAAACCGGTGTCAAAAGTTACCGCCAAACCATTTAAAGCATATAGTACTGATTACAGTACCGATAATGCGGAGGAGTTATGAAAAAACGTCATAACTAAAAAGAGGATTTCTGATACACATATGTGTGTTGGAAATCCTCTTTTGGTTTAGGCAGGTTTGGCTACTTACAGCGCCGCACGACTGCCACCGCTTCGCTAAAAAGTCACTATTCGCAGTTCCTGCACCGTTAATTCGCATAAGCAGCCTTTCGGCTGTCGC
>ERZ824480.2789-NODE-2789-length-12706-cov-4.146075_pt1 | contig 12706 bp, 17 predicted proteins | sample MGYA00519861_ERZ824480 | MGnify/ENA primary metagenome ERZ824480 (study PRJEB31778, sample SAMEA3449152) | human gut metagenome | biome: human gut; feature: human-associated habitat; material: faeces | place: United Kingdom | collected 2010/2012 ... | reverse complement strand
ACTTGGAAATCCCGTTGTTGAAACAGTCATATCATTGGAAACGATAAAGCATCCATTTGTTGAACTCAAACCAGCCATGAACATGGGAAATCCATAAAACTGATGGACACAGTAGTTGCAAGATCCACAGGATGGACTTCAACACCCAACACATGCGATATGGTAACATCATTAGCAGAACGAATCACTCAATGATAGCCATAGACTGTAGCGATTCCTGTAGCTGCAGTGTTACTTGTTGGTGTTCCATCAACCATGTTGTCTCCGATACACTTCACCACCATTAAAATATGAAACCCTCATTTGACAAATCCATTAATGGATTGTGATATACTCATCAGTTGCATAGATTGAAAGTATAAATGCATGAATGGGCGGTGTAACCAAGTTAAACCGGTATCAACGATATACTATTACCTTGAACAAATCAACAATTCGAACAGCTATCTGGTAAGAAAAAAGAATTAGGAATAGTATCGTGGATCTTTGTGAATTATGTGCAAGACTATGTAATTAGTATAAACCAGCAAAAAGGTGTTGAATCTAGCTGTGTTATCATTACCTCCACCCAAATGTTTTGCCCCACAACTTGTTAGCTATGCCATTTACATTACCATATTGATAAAGATGTTTATATACACTGTAATCATTCACAACTGTCATAATAAAAAAGGTGAAAGATATGACACGCCTCGTACTTGAATATGATGGCTTTAGCTCATTTGATAATGCTGCAATTTAGAGAACTGAAATATGTGTGATTTGTCTAATAAACAGGATAATTCATTCTTCCATTACAATGTTTAGATCCACATAAACAGACCAATTCTTTATCTTCATATTGGAATTTGTAGTCATAAGTGATTTCTTCTCCAGGATTAATATCTTGAAGAGCAAAGAAAATGATTTTGTTTTCATTATTGATATTAACTACACGAGCATAGCAATTTGGATCACAGCAATGATTGATGAAACGACTTTCATTTCCTTTGACAGTTGCATCTACAATATGATCATTATCCAATCGAAAGAAGTAGCAACTGCCCATTTTCACTTTATTGTAACTACACTTCATTCCTTCGACCAATTTCGACATTAGTTCACGATCATTAGCTACTGATTGACTTAATACTTCTCCAGCAAATTCGATTACCATTTGACCTCGAGTGAAAGGAGCATTTGCGAATAGTCCCCATCCATGAATTAGGCTCTTTATCACTACTAATTGATCACTTGTTGGACGAGACTATGATTGATTGAATTACTTCTCTCTCACTTGAAGAACTCGATATTGACGTAACAATTCACTGGTACTTGTTGCTTCACTATTGTTTTCACTCCGAGAAGAACGAAGAGGACGAGGAGATTCATGAGAAGTCTGACGAAGAGTTGATAGTGTCCAAGCGAGAGGAGATACACACGTCTCGACAGCTAGACATCGACTACAACTCGAATGATTGACTACTTCATAATCACTTTTGCTCTTTTCATTCATCTTCAAATGTTCTTCATTTGACTATTTATTCAATCATCCTTCATTTCTTACACGTTCTTCTCGAACTCGAATAACATCTTCTCTCTTTGGTTGAATCAAATGATATTGATAAGCAACAATACCAGGAGGAGGAACTGCATGATATACACTGTTTGGTTCACTTTCCAAAGCAAAGACAACATGAGGGAGATTTAGACCGAAGAAAGAGTATCCATCCAAACCACGACAATGATAAGCATCCAGATGTTCTTCCATCCGTTCACGTAACCGAAGATTTGAATAATGACCTTTAGAACGTAATGTTTCATGAAGAGCACCATACACTTCTGAAGTGATATTTATCAACTATTCTTACCATGAATGTTGTTACCAACAAATGACACTTCAGGGCACATCACATCCACAATACGGAATACAGGACGACGAATACTTGGTTTATCATCTGAGATCTGTTCTGATAGAATTTCCATACAATACAGAGTTCGCTACATTTCCATTCTCTCATCAATCCTACTTCACCTATTGATTGAGTACTCCAGTAAATGCGGAAAGAACGATACTGTTCAGGAAAGAGATAGTTACGATTATGCATATAAGGAGAACGACTTAATGTTCCCAGATGAGTTATTGTCAAAGCACCTAATCGAAGATATTCATTTGGGAATAGTTTGCTATACATCACTTCTCAGTCCTTCTAACTACAGCTTTAAAGGAGGAAAGACAACACGATAGTTGAATCGAGTAGTAAACAATTCCATGTTTCCTACAGCTACACGATAGTCTAGAGGACGAGAAGGACTAGAAGATCCTGGAGGAGTAGATCGAAAGGAAGACTTAGCAGGAATTGGAAGGGATGATAGAGTAGATTTGGAAGGAGTGATATCATCTTCATTCGCTCGATTGCGAGAACGTTGACCAGGACGATGACGAGGACAGAAAGATTCTTTGTTTACACGAATCAAACAACCCTTCTCTCGACCACAAGCAAAATGAAATGCATAAGGACAATTCTGGAAACAGCAACGAATTGATGCTCCTGTTCGATCACAAATACAACAACGAGTTGAACGAGATTTGTTCTTCATCTGAGTATACTTTTGAATTGCTCCATTCTTAGAATCAATTGAAATGTTACTACTGTAGTATACACAATTCAAATGAACCCATTCACCTGTTAGAGTACATAACATCCGACCTGACTCGATTGAATCACCTCGTTGAAGACATAAGTCACAAATACGAGAATCTTCAAAAGGATGATCAGGAAGACCATGAAGACCATGAATCTCACAGTGAGAAGAAGATTGATTCAATCGCATCATCGGAGGAACAGATACATTTCCTGCAATTAACATACATTCTACAGGAGAGAAAGGATTTGAAGGATCAAAGAATGCAGGAAAGACACTTTGAGCAATATAAAGGAATGCAGCTGCCTTACTAGCATCCTCTGCAAGAAGAAGAGGAGTTGAATAGAGATGCAGAACTTGATCTAGAACAGAATCTGAAACATCTCGAGGACTTCCTCCACAACGAACATCACATACATATACACTCTGAATTCGTTCCCCTATTTCTTAATACTCTTTCTGTTCTATACCTAATTGTTGATGACTATCTAATCGAGATTGAAGAAATACACGACATCGTTCACATACATCTTCAGCTGCCATATTTCCCTTCAAACGGTCGCGTCGACTTGATCCATTCTCATTTAACATTGATAATTGATTCTTCAAAGGAAGTGTCTGAACGAGAATATTGTTTGCCTATCATTCAATTTCATTTTCAATCATACTCGCACAACCACACGAGCCAGATCTAATAACAATGGATTCAATGCATTTGATCGAACATTCTGACTCAATACATCTCCTTGAATCAACTCACGAATACGTAACTCTTGACGACGTTCTTGAATTACATTGATTGGAGCACTAGTAGAACGAACAGTCGAAAGAGGAGTATGAGGAAGAGAATCATTTGAAGGAGAAACAACAGATCGACAACGTTTACAATGATAAGGAGAACGAGTCAAATCACATTTCTGCCATTCAATCATATCATTTGATAAACAACGACGATGAATCCATTGTTCACATCCTTCACAGAATCCCATATCACTATCACTTGCACTCCAAGGTCGACCACATACAGCACATAAACGGAAGCGTTCTTCTTTCAAGTAACAATTACGACAATAGTCTTTGTGGTACGACCAACTTGTTGGACTTCCATGCATACCACACTTCTTACAATCAAAACAGAATCCACATACCAACAATGATAGATTGTTTTCATCTGAGTATTTCAAACAAGCTTTGTGGAAAGCACGATCACATCGATTACAAGAACATACTGCATCTCCATCTCCTAACAGACTTGTTAACGATAATCCACATACTTCACAAATCTTACAATTTGTACAACGCCAACCACGACGCATCTCCATCGATACAGTTCCACTCAAACTTGCACAGAATACATGATAAGCCTCACCACAATCACCACAGAATAACATTCGATCTCGATCTCCCAAGGATCCACAACTCACACATGCTTCCATTGCAATCGTATAACCATATTGAGGAGATACACGCTCTGTCACATTACCCAATTCAATTACAGAATAGGGAGGAGCCAATGGACTTAGAGGTTCCAATTTACTTCCATCTGCTTTGATCTTTTCAATATATCGAACCATCTTTGAAGCCTCTAAACTTGCTTGCTTTGCATTCACACTTGCTTCAGGTCGAACTGATGATTTCATCTTCATTGTTCGAGTTGTTATTGCCTTCTCTCCATACTTACCACAAATACTTCCTTTCAGATTTGTATTCAATTCATTCTCACCTCCATCAAATACTCCACTTGCACATTCCCATACTTCATCTCCTACACTGTTGTACACAAATGCATTATAACACATCAATTCAAAATCATCACGTAATTCCTGAGGATCCTTATACTCTTTCCTTTCAACACGATTTCTCATCCATTCAAAACACATTACATTCTCACGAGATACGATATCGAAATAGTTTGGAGCAATGTCTTCTGTAATTGGATGTTCGAATACACCACGTGGATCCAAACATTGGAGATGATTCAATACTTCCTTCATTTTCAAACGACGACATGACGGACAACTATACAAATCATTCTCATTTTCTTCCTTTTCATTTTTTATCATTCCATCACAATCCATATGAACCAAACACTTACATTCACTACATCGAATACAAGTCTCTTTTGATTCATCCTCACTCACGGTATGAAGGCATACGTTACAAAACAATCCATTCTTGTAGCTCTCACGACATTCCTCACAACATCGAATACTCTCTCCACATACTTCACATGATTCCCATCGACCATAGAATGATACTTCAGTTCCACATCCAGCACATTTTGAACAAGCAAAACAAATGAAAGGATCCATCCATTCATTCTCATGATACACAGGATCACTACATGACAAGTGACAATACAATCCACATTTCACACAACGATGAACAGGATGATTTGGACTTGAACCTCGAAGACAACACCAACAATACTCTTCATTCATTGGTTCCAAACTCAATAGATCTCTATCATTCAATTCATTCTTTCATTACATACTCATTACACACTCCCTCCATTATCACATATTCACGATTCAAATATAACCAACAACAAGGAACATCATCTCTTTCAAAACAAACGAAGTGTTTACCTGTTAGAGATCGATAATGAAGAACTACACCACGACACCAGCCTCCTAATGGGAAATCTACTTGACGACTCCAAACATAAATCCATTTGTATAGCCATTCTTTACCACTCAATTCAATATGATCACGAGGAACACTCAGAGGAATCCCTGATCGTAACTCATTTCGAACTCGGATCTCCCACCGAATCGATTCTTGTTCATTACTGAATTCTAGTTCAAGTCGATGTTCACGCCAATCTCGTAATTTCGAAGTACAATTGCGATTCACAATCATTACTCTCTCTCGTAGTATATCCAATACTTTGATTTGATTAGTAGAACTATTCATTGAATTGTTATCAGATGCTCTTATTCTGTCTATTGAATCATTCCATTCTTTCAATCCAATCATTTCATCCACTTCCTCCATCAACCAACAAATATGAAGTCCTTCTTCATCATTCATCCAAAGCAAATCACGAAGAACACTCACTTCTCCTCGTTCTAATGCATACCAACCACTTTCATACCAATACTCTCCTTTCATCACTATATATACCAATAATCGATTCTCATCAACAAATATCACACGACCTAATCGATTTTCATTCTTCATTTTTATCATCACACAACTTCCCAATAAATCATTCCAAATACTCTTCAACCATTTCATTCGATTTACAAATATACTCACATTTCCTTTGTTATGAGGAGTTCCCATTGGAGCCATTCCACTCGATTCAATCATCTCCGATCGTAAACGCAAGTAATCAAATCCATTACTCACACAACTCAGTACTTCAACACATCCATCACATAACCAATCATTGTAGTCATACTCTTCTCCATACAGACAGTGAGCATGATACTCTTCATTACATCGATTACATACAATCATATCTTCTGTTTGTCGATTATTACATAAACAACATCCAAATGAATTACGAATCGATTGAATCAAACAATCAGGAGGAGGATGAATCTCAGGTAGATTCAATACTTGACCATTCTTACTTACAATTGTATTCACAAATACACCTTCATTCTCTTCATGATCTTCACATTCTTCAATGCTTATTGTTTCTATTGGATGAATTCCTTCTTCACTCTTATCAGAACCATCAGAATCATCCAATCGATCTTTGCTTCCATTCATACCTCGACGACGCTTATCCTCTAATCGACTACTATCACGACGATTTGATCGTTTCCGACTATTTCGTTCATCGAATTCATCAAATTCATCACTTGAACTCCAATTTGTTTGAGAACTCCATCCACGACCTCGACCACGACCTCGGCCACGACCACTCGAACTTGGATGACTTGAATGATCCATATCTGTTCCCTCTTCAATTGGAACATCAGAACGAAGAGATCGAGTGGATCGACGAAGAACACGAGACATTTCAATATCGAGAGAATCACTTGAATCACTACTCTCTTCTCGTTCCATCGACATTGGTGTTGTCCAACCATTTCCTCGACCTCTTCCTCTTCCTCTTCCTCGAGCACGACCTCGACCTCGAGCACGGCCTCGACCTGAAGAAGAGAAGAGAAGACGAAGTTCTTCAAGATCACTTGGAATGTCATTGGTGGTGGAATTAGTGGTGGTGTTAGTAATATTGGAGTTAGTGGTGCTGTTGGTAATATTGGAGTCAGTAGAAACAGTATTGGAATCAACAGAGACATCAACAGTTTTAGCATCAACAGGAACAGTATTGGAAGCAACAGAGATATCAACAGTTTTAGCATCAGTAGAAGCATTAATAGGAGGAATATTGAGATCACCAGGAACAATCTCAGTCATACCATTATTGACAGAAGTAACAATATTGATAGAACGAATATCAGTACATGTCTCAGGAATCATAGGAGTATTCTCTACTACATTCTCTGATTTACACAAAGTAACAGAACAAGTAGCAGTCTCTTTCAACGAATCTCGAGAAATTTCTTCTTTTGATATACTCTTATCATTCAATTCACTGATAACAACATGTTCTTTCTCTTCTACTTTCAAGTCAGTTATAACAGCACAGGACTCTTTCAAATCATTCGAATTCCCTTCAGCGGATTCAATTTCTTCTTTACAGTTTGATAGATCCACATCTTCTTTACTCTCACTTACCATCTATACACTCTTAAACATCATTCATACAAATGAAACAATTAATTCATTCTTTATTCAATATTCTTACCATTCATCAATTCTAGTATATCAAAACTAAACAACTCAACAAAGCAGACTATCGATCTATTCAATCAATATCAATCAATCAATATATACATCTAGAATAGAATTCAATAAACTAAATACGATTCTATTCAATATTCAAGATTTCGTCAATTCACACAAATATCTTCTCTTTATTCAATTCCTGATTATCAATCTATTTCCTTCAATTCAATTTATTGACTTTATTCAACAATTACATGTTGAATCGCATTTCTATCTCGTCTATTTCATTCTATCATTCATCATTTCTAGATTGAGATATGGATATCGTTTCTATCTCTCTCAAACATCCTCTATTCCAATTTCATTGATTTCTCGATCTCTATCATCCTCTGGAATCGGAATTGTTAATGAAACGACTGGAACTGGAGTTCAGTCTTCTGTTTCTGTAGAGACTTCTTCAACTGATTCTTCTTCTTCATCAGCATCAAATTCTTCGAATTCATCGAAATCTCATAAGACTTCCTCCTCTTCATCTACTTCCTCTTCGAAACGATCCAAACCAAAAGTATTCTCTATTCTTGATATTTCAACGATAGTTTCGCGTTTCTGATTATGTTGGAAGTGGTTAAGAAATGAAAGTGTAATAGAATAGTGTTTGCAAGTACTTCTATTATCGCTGGATTGATTGGTTACTTTGTGAAGATCAGTAAAGAAGGAAAGCGTCATGATCGAGTTCAAGAAGCATATGAAAAGAAGTGTCCATTAACAGCAGAAGAAAGTCAGGAGTTATGTTCTGAGAATAATATCAAGTAAGACGAATTGGTTTGAATAAGAAAGAGTCTTTCCTTCTTCAACTACTTTGCTCATCTGTTGAAGTCAAACTATCCTGATGAAATGACAGTATCTGAATTCCGAAGTGTGATGTTGGAAGTATTACGAAATGGAGGAATCGATGAGATCTCATCTATCTATCATTTAGATCGATTATTTGACCGTTTATCATCCAATCGTTGCCCCATCCATTCTTCTGCTGACAATTCAAATCCTTCTGTTGTTCTCTCACAAGATGTTAATACTTCATATGTAACTGAAGACGATTTGTCGTATCAAGACTTGAAGGAGTTGAATGAAGTGAAGATTCCTGTGAATGTGTTACTAATGGCCATTCTACATATGGTTCATGGAGACAATGATGATCGAGTGAAAGCAATTTTCCGTCTATTCAAAGAGTATAAAAATGAAAGTGTATTGATATAAAGAAATCCATCAAAGAAGATGAATCGCGATGAATTTGAGAATGCAATGAGTTGTGTATTGGAGACTTATCATCTTCCTGTTGATTTCCTTCCTCGGAAAAAGAAAGGGTTCCCTCTCAATGACTTCGCTTTAGCGACTCCTGGTGAGTTGGTGGATAGGTAAGAATGAGAATGAGGTGTAAAGTGAAGTGCTCTCCGTCAACGTGAAGAACACTCAAAGATTGATCGGAATGCAATGATTAGTCGTAAAGAATTCATTGCAATGATGACAGATCGTCCAGTGTGTATTTGGGGTGAATGTTATCCTGTATCAGAAGAAGAAGAGAAACGAAGAAATGCTGAGAAAGAAGAGAAAGAAGAATTGAATCGTCTTCAAAAGAAAGAAGAGAAGAAAAAGAACTGATCGTTTAGTCCTGTATTTGTTTTAACAAATTTCGTTATGGAGGATATTGATGAAGTGAATCTGGATAGAATTAGTATCGCTCCGATGCTTGATGTGACAAATACGTGATATGTGTTGGTTCCTGATAATTTTAGTTTTCAAAGGTATATGATGCGTCAATTGACGAAATCTTGTACCCTATATAGCGAAATGTTTGTGGCTGAGACGTTGTTGTTTTCAAGATATACAGATGACATTATTGAGTTTTAAACATGAGTGATTCTTGATTGTAGTTTTGATAACTCTGAACATCCACTTGTGGGTCAACTTGGTGGGAACAATCCGGAACATATTGCTACGGCAGCAAAAATGTTAGCAGACCGTGGCTATGATGAAATCAATTTAAATTGCGGTTGTCCAAGCAATCTTGTTTCTGTTGCTTTTTGCTTATACTGTCATAGATAGAAGAAGGAATTTGGTGCAAAATTGATGTTGAAACCTAAATTGGTTCGAGATATCGTTTTGGCTATTAAAAAGAAGATATCCATTCCTGTTACTGTTAAATGTCGTATAGGTGTCGATTGTATTATCCATGCTGTGTTGATAATATAGCTCGAGACAGTTATGAGGAACTTGTTGACTTCATCTCCATTGTTAGTGGTGTATCGAATCCACTAACACTTGGAACTACTGCTTCCAATCAGAATGTTAATCATTTTATCATTCATGCAAGGAAATGTTGGACATGTGGTGTAAACACGAGAGAAAATCGTCGTATTCCTCCTCTTCAGTACGACTGGATATTCCGTCTATTGGATGACTTTCCTTCAATCGATTTCACTCTCAATGGCGGTATCAAGAGCTTTGCTGAAGCTAACGAGTTGCTGAATCGAGAATCGTATTCTTTTACACAGTTTATAATTAGACCAAATTTACATCGGAAATTGCGAGGTATAATGATTGGAAGAATGGCAATGCAAAATTCATGGCTCTTTCGGCACGCTGACGAACTGTTTTATCATCGATCTGGTCCTCATCTCACCCGACGTCAGGTTGTTGAGAATTATATCAATTATGTCGAAAGAATGCAGAAAACACATTGTATGAGAGAAGAGTCACATCAATTCTAGTATCATGGAAACCAGTGGCTTCTGTAGTATCTAGACCATTGAATACGCTGTTTTCCGGGGCTTTGCGAGGGGGAAGTGTGTTTCGGAGCGTTCTCCAAGACAAGTTGACTGTGAAGAAACTTCCATTTCGACAAGCTGTTTTAGAGTCGCTAAAGTGTTTTGATGATTCATTTCTGGATTCCATTGATGATGCTGATTATGCGAATCTTGGTAGTTATCAGATTGTAATTGAGTAGCTGTCCATTTAGTCTTTTCTTGTTTCTTACCACATTCTTGGTAGTGTTCCCGCGGTTCTTGTTAGTACAATAATAACCTACAGAAACCAAATGGCTCACAGTTTTACCATTTCCTTTCCGCAGACATATGTACATGATCTGTCTTCGTCTTTTAGAATGTTGAGTCAACGAGTGGAAATGATCTCACCAAATTAATATTCTAGTTTGTTCTGGAGCCGGATATTGATCCTTCTTTTCGGTGTACATCGTCAAGAGATTCAAGAGGGAACATTATGTCTGTTTTCGAATTGTCTGTGATTCTAGTTACTCCATTTTCCCTAAATCTATTGATCGTATGGAAACAAAGCCTGGTAGTCGCAAGTTTCCGATTATCCTTTACGATCTTCGTGAAGTAGATAATATTCGTGTATTTTTTCGCACTGTTGATTAGAATAAGGAAGATAATGCAGAATTGAAACAAGTCAATTTGTCGACAATTGTTTCAACAACTTCTGCTTTTAGTGATGAAGATATGGACGAACTTCCTGTTGTTGATGAAGAGGCCAAGTCTATTAGTTTATCTGAGGCCGGAAGATTACAGGTATCAAATAAGTCTATGTAGTCATTGTTTCCCTTTATAAAATAGGGCGAATAACACTGTGGCATATGATACAATAGCAACGCACTATGATGAGATTACAGATGTATCTTTTCTTCTCCCTTCTTATAGTAGGATAGTGAACTTGGTTTTTCGATCGCCTTATTAGTGTCAGATACCACCCCTCGCGCATCAGTTCCAAAAAGCCAAGCGGAAGCTTCTATTCCTCTCATTGAATGTCATTGTTCAAAGAATGATCTGTAGATCAATGTGGAATCTCTGGTTATGGATATCCTGAATTCACTGAATATCCCCTTGTCAAGTCGAGTTTCGTCCTCTAACATTGTCACTATCTCTTTTAGTTGTTCATCTACTATCAGTGAGGTTGTTCTGGGGCTTCTGGAGAATATTGGTCTGGATACATGGTACGGGTCTGTTTATGTAACCAGCTGTGAGCTATACAAGAGTAGCGATGATTCACCACAGGAGGCACAGATCCGTGATGGAGTAGCATCTCGTCTGATCCTCGTGCAGGAGATGGTGGCAGTGAGTTGGCTGTATCATGAATAGATTAGTCTGATTGATGATGGTGCTACCTGTACCTTCGACTATGTGTTATTACTGATTTCAGCTGGGCTCATGGCTGCTGTCGGTCTCGGTAGCAATAGCTCTGTTGTCACAGTAGCCTCCATGTTGGTGTCTCCTCTCATGGGACCCATCCTGGGAATCGCCTTCTGTAATGTGTTGGTGCACTCTCACACTGTAGCTGCTGTGGTGCACGATCATGCACTGCTCAAGAAATCCCTTCGTTCTGAACTCATCGGAATAGCCATCTGTGTAGGAGAAGTATACTGTTCTCATCATCAGATTCTCTGTGGTCTCTTTGTTGGATTCTGTTGTACTCCTCTGGGTACCGTTTCGCACGGGAATATATGGCCAGGGTGGCCAACAGATGAAATGAAGAACCGTGGAGATGCATACAATTTAATCGTGGGTTTTTTCGTTGCGCTTCCTTCTGGAGTTGGAGTTGCTTTGGCTATTTCAGGACGCAATACTTCATCGCTGGTAGGAGTGGCAATTTCCGCCTCTTTACTCCCACCATGTGTGAATGCAGGTTTATTGTGGTAACAATTGATATTTGAGGTGATTCTTAGGGCATATGCCCTATTTGCGCCCCTGATAGGAAAGATGCCAGTTGATTACACTTCATCAGAATTGGCCTTTCAAGGAGTTATTAGCTTTTGCTTATGTTTAGTGAATATAGTGTGGGTTATATCAAGGAGTATCACTGATAGAACAATTGTGATTGTAGGAATGGTTATGTTTAAATTGAAAGAATTGGTAAAAGTGAAAGATAAGAGTGAAATTTGGTCAGAAGATATCAAATCAATTCGTCATACCTTTGATGAAGAGTATAAGAAAAGACCAATTCAGAGTAAGAAAGAGTTAACTAGTTCGAATTTGAGTAACTTTGGAACAACGAAGACAATGCCAACAGAGACAGTAGAAAATGATTAGATCATGAAGAATAGATTCGCAAGCATTATACTCATACTCAACTTAGTAATACTCATCGACCATATTATGTAAGTAAATGAGAAGTTAATCATGTTAAGAATACAACACTTGATCAATCACTTACAGCAACATGTTCACATTCAGCAAAAATCAATTTGGAAGAGTTATTTGCTACAAAATCAGAATATCGAATGAAGTAATGAAATTTGTTAAAACAAATACAGGACTAAACG
>ERZ824480.2782-NODE-2782-length-12731-cov-3.831650_pt1 | contig 12731 bp, 9 predicted proteins | sample MGYA00519861_ERZ824480 | MGnify/ENA primary metagenome ERZ824480 (study PRJEB31778, sample SAMEA3449152) | human gut metagenome | biome: human gut; feature: human-associated habitat; material: faeces | place: United Kingdom | collected 2010/2012 ... | reverse complement strand
ATCGCAAAGGCATGGGCAGAGATATGTGATGAACTCTTTTGTTACAAAACCTTTCTCTGCCCATGCCTTTGCGATTGTCATAACAGATGCCTGAAGCTTCTCACCATTATGAGAGCAGTTATCCATGCTGACAACGGCAAGCGGATAACGGCCTGCCTTGAAACGCTCGAAAAGAAGTGCAGCAACGATGCTCATTGCATGCTTTGCGCTCTCTGGACCATTTTCGATATCTGATACAACTACCGGAAGAAAGTTTCCATCAATACCCTTTAATGCATAACCCTTCTCAGTAACTGTAAAGCTGATCATCTGTAAAGATGGATTTACAAATATAGCCTTTAATCTGCCATACTCTGCCTCATCAGCTGTATTTGCCTTAATTCCGTCTGCAATACTTGCAATTACACGGCTTGAGGTATTTCCGTCTGGAAGAAGCGTTACCATCAGTGTCATTGACTCATGTGGCTTGTAGATCTTATCGATGATATCATAATCAAAAGTCTCTGCTGCAATAATTCCTCTGTCAGCAGCACCTTTATTTAACAGATCTTCCTGCAGTCCTGCAATATATCCGCGGAAAATATTTCCTGCTCCAAAGTGAACCCATACAGGCTCCTCAAGTGTCTTTTTATGAACTGCTTCAATATCATAAGACGGCAGTGTAATACCTGCCTTTTCAAATTCATTTTTCTTTTGTGTTACATCCTGTAATGTCAGTTTCATCTCTGATTCTCCTTTACAATTGACTCCCACAGGCCGCATAAATATGCAGCACCAAGTGCTCTGTCATACAGACCGTATCCAGGCATTGCCTTCTCGCCCCAGATCATTCTTCCGTGATCTGGACGGATAATTCCATCAAATCCGGTATCGTACAGTGCCTTCATGATTGCATGCATATCAAAGGTACCATCTGAAGACAGATGTGCAGACTCCTCAAAGTCATTCATGCCATCATTGAACTGTAAGTTTCTTATATGTGCAAAATGGATTCTTCCCTTAAGTGCGTGAATCATCTCAACTAAATTGTTGTTTAAGTTGGTTCCGTAGGATCCAGTACAGAAGGTAACACCATTATGCGGATTGTCTACCATCTTCATCATACGCATGATGTGATCCTTGTTATTGATAATACGTGGAAGACCAAATACGCTCCAAGACGGATCATCTGGATGAATTGCCATATTGATATCATACTTATCACATACAGGCATAATTGCCTCAAGGAAATACTTTAAGTTTGCAAACAGTTTCTCCTCATCGATGTCTGCATACTCCTCAAACAGCTGCTTAACCTTTGCCATACGCTCTGGCTCCCAGCCTGGCATAACTGTTCCGTTCATGTCATTTGAAATAGAATCAAACATCTTAGCCGGATCAATGCTGTCTACTGTCTTCTGATTGTAAGCAAGAACTGTAGAACCATCCTTTCTCATACGTGCAAGTTCTGTACGAGTCCAGTCAAATACTGGCATAAAATTATAACATACCATATGAATATCAGCCTTACCAAGATTCTCAAGTGTCTTGATATATGCATCAATATCCTTGTCACGCTCTGGAGCTCCCGTTTTGATTGCATCGCTGATATTTACACTCTCAATACCAGGAAGGGTCAGTCCTGCTGCCTCTACCTCATTCTTAAGAGCCATAATCTCCTCATAAGTCCACAGCTCACCTGGCATTTTGTTGTAAAGTGTAGAAATAACACCCTTTACATAAGCTGTCTGTCTGATCTGCTGTAAGGTAACGGTATCATACTGGCTGCCGTACCATCTCATTGTCATCTGCATAACGAATTCTCCTCCTGTTTGAACTGCCAATTATCCATTACAGATAAACGGCAGTTTTATATATTTTTTACTATACTTTTGCAGCAGAATATAGTATTATTAATCTTATATAATATTCATAAAGGAGAAGGGATATGTCTATTCTTGTTACGGGTGGAGCCGGTTATATCGGTTCACATACAGTTGTTGAACTGCTTACGGCAGGATATGAAGTTGTAGTTGTTGATAATCTGTGTAATTCCAGCAGGGAATCTATTGCAAGAGTTGAAGATATTACCGGGAAAAATGTTACATTTTACGAAGCAGATATCCTTGATGAGGATGCTTTGGAACAGATTTTTGCAAAGGAAGATATTGAATCATGTATTCATTTTGCGGGGCTTAAGGCAGTAGGAGAGTCAGTTGAAAAGCCTTGGATGTATTATAATAATAATATTACGGGAACGCTTACTCTCATTAAGGTTATGGAAAGACATAATGTTAGGAATATAGTATTTTCATCATCTGCTACCGTATACGGTGCGCCAAAGGAGATACCTATTACAGAAAACTGCCCTAAAGGAGAGATAACCAATCCATACGGACAGACTAAGTCTATGTTAGAGCAGATTCTTACAGATATCCAGAAAGCTGATAACAGATGGAACGTTATACTGCTCAGATATTTTAATCCTATCGGAGCCCATAAGAGCGGAAGAATTGGAGAGAATCCTAATGGAATACCGAATAATCTTATGCCGTATATTACACAGGTTGCAGTAGGAAGGCTTGAGTGTCTTGGGGTATTTGGCAATGATTATAATACCCATGACGGTACCGGAGTACGTGATTATATACATGTAGTAGACCTTGCAAAGGGACATGTTAAGGCAATAGAGAAGCTTAAGGATAATGATGGGCTTAACATATATAATCTTGGTACAGGCATAGGATACAGTGTGCTTGATATCGTGCATAACTTTGAAAAAGCGTCAGGCCAGCATATTCCATATGTCATAAAACCAAGAAGAGCGGGAGACATTGACGCATGTTATTCTGACCCGAGTAAGGCAGAAAGGGAACTTGGCTGGAAGGCTGAGAACGGAATACTTGAAATGTGCGAGGATTCATGGAGATGGCAAAGTAATAATCCTAACGGATATGAATAATAAAAATGATATGGAGGACATGATAATGAAAAGAACAGGAAGAATAATATCACTTGTAATTGCTTTGTCAATGATTTTAGGAAGCAGCGCCGTATGTAACACCGCATATGCTAAGGCAAAGGCTAAGCTGTCTGTAAAAAAGATTACTATGGAAAAAGGAACTAAAAAAAATATAGTAATAAAGAAAAAAAGCAAATCATGTAAGTACACCTTCAAATCTAAGAACAAAAAGATTGCAAAGGTTAATGCAAAAGGCAAGGTGACTGCCGTTAAAAAGGGAACTACAAAGATTACAGTAAAGGAAAAATCAAAGAAGACAAAGAAAACGCGCAGTCTTGGTACAGTTAAGGTTATAGTAAGGGATGAGAGTGCAGTAAAAGATAATAATCCGGTTATATCTGCTACGCCAACGGCAGTCGTGGGCGTGACCTCAACTCCTGATATAACAAGCCATACTCCTTCGCCGTCTCCTGAACCTACGGTATCTGTAGAGATTGATTTTTCTGACGGCGATATATCAAAGTTCTATCCTGAAGGAGAAGGAGTAAAGATTGAACTTTCAAAAGATGGTTATAATGATGATTCTTGTCTTAAGGCCACCGGCAGAGAGAACCGTAATGGATGGTTCGGATGCGGAATGGCATTTGATATAACGGATTATATTACCGCAGGTAAAACTTATAAAATTTCATGTTATGTAAAATGTGATAAAAATGCAACAATGACGCTGAGAAGTATCAATAATGCCGGAAGCGGCGGATTTAACTGGCCATCACAGGTTGGCAATACGATTGATGTAAAAGCAGGATATTGGACATACATGGAAGCTGTATATCTGTCTCCTGACGTTATAACCGGAAAAGTAAGATTATACTGGGACGCATCTGATACGGCGGACATATATATTGATTCTATCGAATTTAAAAATGCTGAAGTGATTGACGGAACATTTAAGTCATTGTTTACTGATATATTCGGACATGTAGGCGGCTGCAATACATATCAGCAGATGAGGGATTATAAAACATTTACTACTACTCTGTATAATAGTGTAACTATGGAAAATGAGACAAAGCCTATGTCATATCTTAATGAGCGAAATGTAAGTGAAACTGTTCCTGAAGGATACATAATTCCTGACAGTTATAAGGATACAAAATATCCTGTGCTTAATTTCCAGACATTTGATAATGTTATCCAGACAGCATATGAATATGGATTCCAGATACGTTTCCATGTGCTTGTATGGCATTCTCAGACTCCTGAGTTCTTTTTTAAGAAAGGTTATAACAAAGAGCTTGGTTATGTGTCAAAAGAATATATGGAAGGACGTATGGAATATTATATACGTAACGTTGTAAATCATATATACAATACGCCTCACGGAAAAGATGTTGTATATTGTATTGACGTTGCCAATGAGTATTTCCACAATTATGACCAGGGTTCAAAGTCTATGTGGAATACGATATATTATCCTACTGAAAAATCGGAATCAGACCGTACTAATAAGCCTGAATATGTTAAAAGGGCGTTTGAGATTACATATGACGAGCTTGAGAAGCTGAATCTTAACGGAAAAGTAAAGCTTTTCTATAATGATTATAATACATATGAAGTTACTGACGATATAATTACAATGATTAATTATATTAATGAAGAAAAGAAAATATGTGACGGCGTTGGAATGCAGTCTCATCTTGATGTGGATTATCCGACTCCGGGAATGAATGGCAAGATTGCTTCTACCATTGATGCATTTGCCGCACAGGGATATGAGATTCAGATAACAGAACTTGATGTTACAGACTATGATAACAGCGGAAAACAGCTGCAATATTATAAAGACCTATTTAATATGTTAGTAACGAAGAAGAAAAATGGCGTTAATATTACAGGAGTGACTTTCTGGGGATTGTGTGATTCCAATTCCTGGAGAAGAAGCGGAAAACCACTTTTGTTCAGCGCTGTATTTTCTCCGAAACCGGTATTTTATGAGGTTATTGAAACAGCTAAGTCCGCATGGAAGTAAAAGTTATCATATAATTTGAGGAGGGAAATAAAATGAATCAAAAAGTATTCAAAAAGAGCATGTGCCTTATAATGGCCGGAGCATTGACAATTGGCTCATTATATGTGGGAGGAGATGTAAAAGCCGCAAAAAAGGCAACGCTTAAAACCAAAAAGATTTCAGTAAATGTAGGTCAGTCCAAGACTATTAAGATTAAGAACAAGAATAAGAAAAAGACCTATACATTTACATCTAACAAGAAAGCTGTTGCAAAGGTAAGTAAAAAGGGAAAAGTGACTGCTATTAAAGAAGGAACTGCAAAAGTTACTATTAAAGAAAAGAGTAAAGCAGGCAAAAAGACTAAGACGAGAAAGCTTGGTGTATGTAAGGTGACTGTAAATGGTTCTCAGGATATTATTCAAATTACTAACGTACCGGTAAATACAACACCGAATCCGGTTCAGCCGACAAAGACTCCGGATAATCCGGTTATACAGCCTACCGAGAATCCGACAGAAGAGCCGCCAAAGGCTACGGTAGTTCCTGCATATTATGAGAAGAGCCTTTTAGATGCTTCCAGTGAATACAATGGTGAAGCTTACTTTGAAATGGGCGATATGATGATTTACGGCGGAATCTGCGAGGTTTCCTTAAAGATAAAGCAGGAATCAGGAAGTGCCAAGAATGTTACGGTTGCTTATGAAGGAACATATCTTTCTTTCAAACAGAACGGAGCTTATATTGACAAGAATTCAATGAACTGGAATACGCCGTCATCAGGTTCAGAAGAATTCAGCGCAGAAAGCGGAGTAACAGAAAAGACTATATCATTTGATGTTCCAAAATATTCAAGTGATTTTAATCTTATTATTTCATGTGAAGGAACATTTACAATTGAGAGTCTTACAGTTAATACAAAGCCATGCAAGGACGCCGATTATGCTAAAATGGTTGGCAATTCACTTCGTCCGGCAGGCAATAATGCAAGAATAAAGAAGGCTATTGAAAAGGCAAAAGCCGGTGAAGATGTGACGCTTGCATATCTCGGAGGTTCCATTACAGAAGGATTTGCTGCATCTGAGACAAAGAATTCGGATTGTTATGCAGAGACTTCTTATAGAGAATTCAAGGAGACTTTTGGCGCGGGAGACGGAAGCAACGTTCATTTTATCAATGCAGGAATGAGCGGTACGCCATCAAGCCTTGGAATTATCCGTTACCAGAGAGACGTGCTTGACCAGATGGAGTATGGCGATTACCCTGATATTTTGTTTATTGACTTTGCGGTTAATGACGGTGATGACGGAGAGACATATGAAAGTATTATAAGAACCGCACTTGCACAGGGTTCGGCAGTTGTTCTTATGTTCGTATTATATGTAAGCGGAAGCGGACGTGAATCTGATTACGCTACTATCGGCGAAAACTATGACCTTATGATGGTAAGCCCGGGTTCAGGCCAGCAGGCAGGCGCTACAGACAAGACTGCATTTGATAACTGGTTCTACTGGTCAGACGGACATCCTGACGTAGGCGGACACAGATATATGGCAGACTGTATTATGAATATGTTCTATACTGTTGACAGCAGTGATACAGCAGATGATAACATAACTGACGTTTTATCAATGAATACAGCTAAGACAAGAGGTAACTATTATATCGGAACAAAGACACTTGAGTCTACAACTGATATTACAAAGCATCCTTCGGTATCAGAGCTTAACGCAGGAGGATTTAACGGAAATGACGATTCGCAGCCAGTATTGCAGTATATTAAAGACGGTGTTGAAGGTATGAAGTGGTTCCCTAATGAATGGGCTCACACATCATCTTCAGGAAACGAAAGCCTGACGGCAAAGATTAAATGCAACAGTCTTCTTATTGCATATAAGCAGGCAGGAAGCGGATTTGGTAAAGCAGAGGTATATGTAGACGGTAAGCTTGCAAAGACACTCAGTAATACCTCAGGCGGCTGGAATAATGCAGTTATTGAAAAGGTAATTGCATCTGAAACTGTTGCAGAGCATGATATTGAGATTAAGATGGCAGCAGGCGACGAATCAAAACCATTTACAATATATGCAATCGGATACAGCAATAAAGACGAATTTGTAGAATCATTGAATAAATAATAAGGAGAATTATTACATGAGCGCAAAGAGTATAAAGAAAGCTTTGTCATGTATCCTTATTGCAGCTATGGTAACATCGGTATGTAATACTACCGGTGTTACAGCTGCAAAAAAGGCTGTTTTAAAGACGAAAAGGATTGTGGTTGAAGTCGGTTCATCAAAGAAAATAGTCATTAAGAATAAGGATAAAAAGAAAAAATATACATTTAAAAGCAATAAAAAGAAAATTGCAAAGGTTAGTAAGAGCGGAAAGGTAACCGCAGTTAAGAAAGGAAATGCAAAGATTACTGTTAAAGAGACAGTTAAAAAGAAAAAAGCAAGAAAGCTTGGTGTTGTTAAAGTGACGGTAAATGCAAAATCTGATATACCTGCAGTACAGAATACGGTAACGCCTGTTAATAATCAGCCGTTGGCTACACCTGCAGGAACAGCTAATTCAACTAATCCTCCTGCAGTCGCAACAGATACACCTGTTCCGGGACCGACTATGGAACCTGCATACGGTACATACGAGTTTGATGGATTTACTCTTAACGGAGATTATTCTTTGCCTATGGATAATCTTATAAAATACGGAGCAAAATGCGATGTTACTTTTAAGGCAGAGAATACGGGCAGTGATACTGATATAACTGTTAAGTATTCAGGAACAAAAGCGAGTGAGAAAGGCGCTGCATTTACCGGTGAGGGCAAGAGCATTACAATATTATCAGGAAGCTCAGAGCAGAAAGTTACGCTTAATGTAGATAAATATATGGCGGAATGCAGTATAGATTTTTCGGCGTCATCAGAGATAAAGATTACTGATGTTAAGGTAGAGACACAGCCGTTTGACGGAGCTGATTATGCCAAGATGATAGATGATACATTTATATCGGCAGGGAATACTGACAGACTTAAGAAGGTTATTGACAAGGCGAGAAGCGGACAGGATGTAACGCTTGCATATCTTGGCGGTTCAATAACTGAGGGCGCAGGCGCTACAGGTGTTACCAGCAATGCGGACTGCTATGCGGAAACGTCATACAATGAGTTCAAAAAAGCTTATGGTCTAGGAGACGGAAGCAATGTTCATTTTATAAATGCAGGAATGAGCGGAACACCTTCTTCACTCGGAGTTATTCGTTATCAGAATGATGTGCTTAACCAGATGGAATACGGCAAATATCCTGACGTACTTTGTATTGAATTTGTTGTAAATGACTATGATGAGTGTACAAAGGGCGAAGGAATGGAAAGTATTATACGCGAAGCGCTCGAACAGGGCACTGCAGTATTTCTTATGTTTGCCCATACGGTAAATTTTGATACAGGAAAGCAGGAGTATTATATTCCGTTAGGAGAGAAGTATAACCTTCCTATGGTTAGTGTAAAGAACGGTCTTACAGAAGTTATCGATCCGAATAATACTAAGACCTGTGCTGCTTCGCAGTGGTTTTTCAGCGGTGATACTCTTCATCCTAATGTTTCAGGACACAGATACATGGCTGATGCGATAATGAATGTATTTTATATGGCTGATAAAGCTGAGATGAGCGGAAATGAAGATATTGTTATTGACAATGTTGACCCTGTATACGGCAAATCATTTACAGGTATGACGATGCTTGATTCAACAGTTAATCCAGATGATGTTGATGCAATTGTATCGCTTGATGCAGGAAGCTTCTCTGATGTCGATACAGCACAGCTTTCATTCCAGTATAAAAAGGGCGGAAAAGATAACGTACAATGGTTCCCTAACTGCTGGATGCACAGTACGGGTACAGACAGCTTTAAGGCTACGGTAAAGTGCAGTAATATGATGATAGCCTATAAGCTTACATCAAGTCAGGAATACGGCGTTGCCGAGCTTTATGTCGACGGAGAGCTTAAGGAGACCATGAACGGTTATCAGAACGACGGATGGAATAACGCTACGGTAAGAGTTGTATTTAAGGAAGATGATATAGCAGAGCATCAATTTGAGATTAAGATGGCAGACGGTCAGGAAAATAAGAAATTCACTATATATGCTATCGGATATACTAATGCAGATGCCTATAAAGATTCTTTAAATAAATAATGTTTCAATGTGCTGCACCGGATAGTAATTATCCGGTGCAGTTATTTATAAGCAATCCGCTTGCGATAGCAAGCTTTGAAGCACGAAGTGCGGGATTGCGAATGTAGTGGGATAGACTGTTACATTTATGCGGGTTACTATTCACGCGGGATAAGGCTTGCTTTATAAACTGCTATAGTATATAATATGTTAGATGGTTTTATGGTAAATATTACAGGGAGGATGAATATGGCTGCTTATAAAAGAGTTCTTTTAAAATTGAGCGGAGAGGCATTATCAGGCGATAAGAAAACGGGATTTGACGAAGAAACTTGTAAGAAGGTTGCAGTACAGATTAAAGAAATTATTAATAATCAGACGGAAGTTGCCATTGTTATCGGAGGAGGTAATTTCTGGAGGGGAAGAACGAGTGAGAATATTGACCGGACAAAAGCTGACCAGATAGGAATGCTTGCTACGGTTATGAATTGTATATATATGTCAGAGATATTAAGAAGCGTTGGCGTTGGAACAATTATTATGACTCCGTTTGAATGCGGTTCATTTACAACATTGTTCTCAAAGGATAAAGTAATGCAGGCGTTTAAGGAAAGAAAGGTCGTATTTTTTGCTGGCGGTACGGGACATCCGTATTTCTCTACCGATACGGCAACAGCGCTCCGTGCAATTGAGATAGAGGCAGATGTTATTCTTGCTGCAAAAGCTATTGACGGAGTATACAGTGCAGACCCGAAGACCAATCCGGATGCCGTCAAATATGATACTTTATCTTTTGCCAGAATTGTAGATGAAAAGCTTGGGGTTATAGACCTTGCAGCATCTGTTTTATGTATGGAGAATAATATGCCGATGCTTATATTCGGACTTAATGATGAAGGAAGCATAGTTAATGCAGCGGCAGGAAAGTCTAATGGAACGGTAATTACTGTTTAATACTATATGGAGGGAAGACAATGGAAATTAAAGAATATGAAAGCAAAATGCAGAAATCACTTGCAAGTCTTGAGGAAGAATATGCGTCAATAAGAGCAGGACGCGCTAATCCGCATATACTTGACAAGATTACGGTTGATTATTACGGAGCGCCGTCACCGCTTCAATCTGTGGCTAACATATCTGTACCGGAGGCAAGAGTAATACAGATACAGCCGTGGGAGTCATCTCTTATAAAAGAGATTGAAAAAGCTATAATGGTCTCTGATATAGGAATTACACCGTCTAATGACGGCAGGATAATAAGGCTTGTATTTCCTGAGCTTACTGAGGAAAGGCGTAAGGAGCTTGTAAAGGATGTTAAAAAGAAAGCCGAGAACGCTAAAGTTGCTATAAGAAATATAAGAAGAGACGGTAACGATACAATCAAGAAAAGCCAGAAGTCCAATGAGATTTCAGAGGATGAGGCAAAGCAGCTTGAAGATAAGATACAGAAGCTTACTGATAAGTACGTAGGAATGATTGATAATGTGATGGAGAGTAAGTCACAGGAAATCATGAAAGTCTGATATAATATTTTTTTGATGCATAATGGGGCAGTTCTTTTATACTGCCCTGTTTTTGAAACTATGGAGGATTAATATGCCTGAGAATAATTTGAATATACCTGAGCATGTTGCGATTATACTTGACGGTAACGGAAGATGGGCAAAAAAAAGGCTGCTTCCGAGAAACGCAGGACATGCACAGGGCAGTAAGGTAGTTGAGCAGATATGCGAAGATGCATTTGACCTTGGAATTAAGTATCTTACTGTATATGCATTTTCAACAGAGAACTGGAAACGTCCTCAGAGTGAAGTTGACGCGCTTATGAAGCTGCTTGACAAGTATCTTAAAAACTGTATTGAAAGAAGTACCAAAAATAATATGCGCGTTAGAGTAATCGGAGATATAAGCGCTCTCGATGAGAAGATGCAGGAGAAAATTGTAAGGCTTGAAGATACTACTAAGGATAATACAGGGCTTAATTTTACTGTTGCGCTTAATTACGGAAGCAGAGACGAGATGCTTCGTGCGGTTAAGGGATGTGTAAAGAGCTGTATGTCAGGCGAGACGGATATTAACGATATTGATGAAAGCTTATTTGAAAGTTATCTTGATACTAAAGGTATTCCCGACCCTGACCTTCTTATAAGAACAAGCGGTGAGGAGAGAATTTCTAATTTCCTTTTATGGCAGCTTGCATATACGGAATTTTATTTTACGGATGTTTTATGGCCTGATTTTAATAAAAAAGAGCTTAAAAAGGCTATTGATTATTATGCGAAAAGAGACAGAAGATATGGCGGAGTGTAATATCAGAGGAAGGGGAATAGCGATATTATGTTTATAACCAGAACAATCAGCGGAGCGGTACTGCTTCTTGTAGTATTTTCCACTCTTGTTATAGGAGGACCGGTGTGGCTGGCAGTTACATGTATGCTTTCTGTAATGGCGCTGTTTGAACTGACTAAAGCGCTTAAGATTGATAAAACTGCTATGGCATGGGAGGCTTACGTAGCGTGTATACTGTTATATACGGTGCTTGGATGCGGACATCCTGAACTCATTATAGTAATATTTGTTGCATATTTTACGGTTGTTATGGCTACATATGTTATTAGGTGGCCGAAATATGAAGTGAATACATCTGCCAAATCATTGTTCTCATTTTTTTATGCTGTATTTTTAATGTCATTTTTATATCAGATAAGAATAATGGACAGTGGCATATACTATATGTGGCTTGTGTTCATTAGTGCATGGGGCTCTGATACATGCGCATATCTTACGGGAATACTTATAGGAAAACATAAGATGCCGGGAACATTAAGCCCTAAGAAATCCATTGAAGGATGTATAGGAGGAGCGGTTGGAGCCGCTGTTATAGGATTCATATACGGAATGTATCTTAAAGATATTACGCTCGGAGCTGTATTCGCAGGCATATGTCTTTGCGGTTCGGTAATATCACAGATAGGAGACCTTGCGGCTTCTGCCGTTAAGAGAAATTGCGGAATTAAGGATTATGCAAAGCTTATTCCGGGACACGGTGGTATAATGGACCGGTTTGACAGTATTATGTTTGTTTCACCGATTATTTACTGTATTTTATACTGTATGAATATAATGAACTGCATGATTATTTTTGGGTGATGGGAGGCTGCTTAAGTGAAAAGATTATCTGTACTGGGTTCAACAGGTTCTATAGGTACACAGACGCTGCAGGTAGTAAGAGCTAATAAAGATGATTTTGTTATAAAGGCTCTTGCAGTTAATACTAATGCAGAGCTGCTTTATGAACAGGCGAAGGAATTTCAGCCTGAAGTTGTATGTATATATGATAAAAAGACGGCAGAGGCTAATAAGTCACGTTTCCGGGGTGTGTCGCGTCTTGTGTCGGGAATTGAAGGGCTTATTGAATGCGCAGCGCTTTCTGGTGTTGATATGGTAGTAGGCGCGATAGTAGGAATGATTGGTGTAAGACCAATAATAGAAGCGGTAAAGGCAGGAAAAGATATAGCGCTTGCCAATAAGGAAACGCTTGTAACTGCAGGGCATATAATTATGCCTCTTGCAAAAGAAAATAATGTTAAAATTCTTCCG
>ERZ824480.2775-NODE-2775-length-12755-cov-4.515906_pt1 | contig 12755 bp, 9 predicted proteins | sample MGYA00519861_ERZ824480 | MGnify/ENA primary metagenome ERZ824480 (study PRJEB31778, sample SAMEA3449152) | human gut metagenome | biome: human gut; feature: human-associated habitat; material: faeces | place: United Kingdom | collected 2010/2012 ... | reverse complement strand
CGCGGTCGCATCTGCGACATTTTCCCATCGCGCGAGTGCGCATCCCTGCGGAGCACTTTTTTTATTTCATAGAACGGACTTTCCTATGAAATAAAAAAAAGTGCCCGCTGCCGTATTATACACGGCGGCGGGCTGATTATTAACTTTACTTTTTATATTTAACTGCTTTTACTGCTGAATACTTGCTATAAGCTTTTTTACCATCAGTTGTTGTATATGATTTTACCCTATAGTAATTCTTCTTTTTCTTAGAAGCTTTTTTATCTATATATGAAATCTTATTATTTTTACTGATTGTCTTTATTTTTTTGAATTTCTTCTTATTACCTATTGAGCGTTCAACAACATAGCCTGATGCATTTGAAACCTTTTTCCATGTAAGCTTTACTTTTCCTTTTACTACTTTTACCTTTTTTAATTTTGGAGCTTTAAGAATTTTAGTTTCATTTGCTGTGTTAATATTGTTATTATTATTTTGTACCGGATTTGGAGTAACAACCTGATTTGGAGTTTCAGTCTGTTGTGCTGTCTGTTTTACGCTTATCTTATAGCTTGCGCTTTTGCGGCTTCCGTCAGCTGATACTGCATATATGTATGCTTCTCCTTCAGCAAGTGCTGTAACCTTTCCGGTCTCGCCGTCTACATTTACTACAGCTGTATCACTTACTGTATAGTGAACTGATTTATTATCTGCATTTTCCGGAAGAACCAAAGCCTTCTGCTCATATGTCTCGCTTATGTTAAGCTCCTTTACCGCATTTTCAAAGCTGATACCGGTAACTGTAACAGGTATATGTCCAATCGGCATAATTGCGTCTAATACAAGTGTTCCTGACTTAAGTACAATAGTTACTTCATGATTTTTTGCGCCAAGTCCGTCACACATTAAGAATGAACAATGTTGATTGCTTGAATTTACACGCACGTCTGATTCTATAGTTTCACCGTCGCATATAATATCAACTACGGCGTTTCCGCTGTTACTTCCAATCAGTGAAAATCCGTCTGTGCTGATTGGGAATGTAAATGACGCGCCTTTACTGCTTGATTTGCTTGTTGAACGATACCAGTCATTACTGCTTCCGTTAGCTGCTATTTCCCAGCTTCCCGTATAGGAAACAGCGTCAGCGGCATTATCAATGATGCTGCATCCGTAAGGAATTGCCCCGTCTATTTTCTTAACGGCAAGATTATCATAATAAGCTTCATTCCAACCGGAAAACAGTCTTATACGTCCGAAATATTCAGCAGCATTATCTGTATACTCATATACTTGTTCACCGTTAATAATTGCTGTAATAACATTATCATTACCTCTTAAAGCCAGCCTGTATGTTCCATCTGATGATTCAGCGACATTTCCGCTTGAAATATCCGCATCACGCTTCTTTAACTTCCATGCACCGCTCTTATCAATCTGGAGACTATAGCCGCTGCCCGTATATCCCATTCCGGTCTGTTCACGTATAACTATTCCGGCATATCCTGATGAAGGAACCGTAACGTCTACACCGGCTTCATAATTCATCCATCTGAAATCACCTATAACTGCATTCGGGGTATTATTCTGCCACTGTGATATTGATGAAGTAAGCGACTGCTTAAGCTTTCCGTCTTCTACAAAAAATGCTCCTGAATAATCTACAGTATACCTTGGCTCATAACCCCTGCTCTTAAGATAGTCCTTATCATAAGAAGCATATTCATAATCATCTGCGTATAAAATATTTCCGGCAGTGTCCTGAAAACTTCCTGTCTCATCAGTATCAAGAACAGCTCCAATCTCATTCTCAGGAAGCCTGTTCATATATTCCTCTTTACCATCACATGAAAGCGTTGTAACAGTAACTACCGAGAACGGCTCTACCTCAAATATGTAACCTTCCCCTTCGTCTTTAATATCTGCAACATGCTTAAGATAACTATCGGTTTTTGTCTCCCACATCTCTAACGTCTTTCCTGACGGAATATCCATATTATCAGCATATATTCTGTAGGAAAGCGTCTTATCACTATTATTAACTACTACTGTAGAAAAATCTTTTTTATCAGGAGAAGCAAGCGTCATGTAACTTGGATTTCCTGCTTCATTTGTAAGATGCTCTGTTCCGTTTGAATTATTATCCGAAGCTTGTGCAATATATCTCCAGATTCCTGCGGTATTATTCTCATTTTCCCAACCGGTCTTTGCAAATTTGTAAAAATGTGAAAGACAGTATATTGCCTCATCATAATGTATATTGCCTGACCAAGGCTCTCTTGCACTTACAAGCTCTTTATGGTCATACTGCGAACCTTCATAAAATGAACCGATTGCAGGCTGAAAAATATAATGTGTTTTTCTTGAATATACTGCACTTTTTATCATACAGTCACACATTGCTATCGGGCTCTGATAGCCTCCAAGCGTACCTGAGCCATATGAAACAGTCTTATTTTCCTGATATTCGGAATAACTAAAGCTCCCGCAGCCCTCACTGTACCATACTTCTTTATCATCCTGCTCTGCCATTGCAACATAATCCTTTGTAGAGCCGGCAGTTCCTGTTGAATAATGAAATCCTATAGCGTCAACGGCATCATAAAGAGCATTGTCCTTTCTCATCTCAGGAACAATATTAAGAGACGTATTCTCATCAGACGCTATTATTTTAGTACTGCGGTATAATTCTGCAGCTTCATCTGAAACATATTCCGGAAAATCCTCATCAGTAGATAATCTTTCTTTGAACCATTTAATAAAATCAACGTCAGGGCTCCATGTTTCATTCTTATCAGGGTCAATATAATCAAGCATATAACCGTATTTTTCATATGCGTCAAGGATAGTCTCTTTATACCATGTATAAACTGCCTCATATCCCTTACCCTTCTTATCCTTATTCCAGTAATTCTGAACCCATGAAGGCATTTCCCATCTGAGAATACTAACCTTAATCTCAGGATTAATCTTTTTAGCATCTGCCGCCAGTATAAATCCCGGACTTCTTGATGCGTCCGCATCTTCGTATTCATCCCTCATCGTACATGAATCTGCACCGGTAGAATTATTACCGTCATTACCCATCTCCATCTTAATATGGTTCATAAGCGGATGTTCGCCTCCAAACAGCACATTAAGAAGCTTATTATAAGCGTACGGGTCCTGAGCTTTGTAATCCATAAGAAGATTACTTGTACTATTCGCGCTAAGAAGACCAAAGCCTTTATATGTAAGACCATTCACATTACCGGCTGCACTCTCAACGTCTCCGCCGTCAATAACTATCTCTACATCAGTATCTTTTGCTTTAGCGCTTTTATCGGATATCATAACACCACCTGCCATACTTCCTATTACCATTGTGCATGCAAGTACACATGCCATAATTTTTTTGCCATATTGCCACATATACGGTACCTCACTTTCAAGTATAACTATATATTTATAGTATACATTGCCCAAAAACATTTCAACCATAAATTCAGCGCATACTCTAAAGATATGAACATTTTTCAAATCATATAAAAATATCTGTATAACTTGACATATACAGCAATATATGACATTATCATAATTGAAATATATATTGATTTTTTAATATATTTAAGGAGACGTACATGGCTAAGGTAATATACCCGGTTATAGGAAAACAGACGGCTTTGCCAATATATCTGGCAGGTATCGGCATCTCGGAATATGAATATCATATAAACCGCGAAAACGGTCTAATCTCCCATCAGATATTGTATACATCAAATGGCAGCGGAATACTTCATATCGGAGGAGAAACTTACCGGCTTTCTAAAGGAAGCCTTTTTTATATGGCGCCGGAAATACCACACGAATATTATCCCGAAAACGGTGATTGGACTACCTGCTGGATTGTATTCAGAGGAAAATATCTCAAAGAATTAATGAAGGAACTTGGCTTTGGCGACTACCTGATAAACGAAAATCCCGACTGTGAATTACTGAACCAACTGTTCGGAATGATTTTTTCAGCTGCAGGCGACCCTGTTTCAGGCGCCCAAAAGTGCTCTTTACTCGTATATGAGTATGTGCTTGAGTCACGCAGACAGCTTGTAAACAACGCTTTTACTGCAGCTTCCGGCAGCGCCATAGGCAATGCGGTAGCATATATTAACATAAAATATAAAGAAGATATAACACTAAATCAGCTTTGTGAAATATCAGGATATTCCCATCAGCATTTTTGCCGTCTGTTCAAAGCACAGATGGGTATGCGTCCGATGGAATACATTGCAAGACGACGTATTGCCCAGTCCAAAACGCTTCTTGCAGATTCTGAGCTTACCATTAGCCAAATAGGCTCTGATGTCGGATATCCTGAACCCACATATTTTGGAATGGTTTTCAGAAAATATGAAGGAATTTCTCCAAGTGAATATAGGAAACGCAGAAACAGTCTTGAAATATAGCGCACATCAATATACATTCAATATACATGTACTCCCGAAGACTCTCTTATCATAATATGGCATGGGAACTCCACCCTCACATATTCCTGATGAAGTCCGTTCAGTCTGTCGCACAACAGCATTACCGCCATATGAACCATATCCTTTTTAGGTATATGAACTGTTGTAAGCATAGGCGAGAATAAAGACGCCTCCTCTATGTCGTCAATAGAAACTACGGCAGGCCTGTAGACGTCTTTCTTTTTACGTCCTGTTTTGTCCTTCATAGCCTGAAGAAAGCCAAGAGCAGTTACATCATTTGCACAAAACACCGCCGTCGGCTGTCTTCCTTTTTCGGCAAGCCTGTCATACGCACGATACCCTTCTTCACGAGTCTGTCCGGTAGATACAACATAATCATATATAAGCGGTATTCTGTGTCCTAGCAGACATTCATAATAGCCGCTGTAACGTGACTCCATATTACAGTCGCCTATATAACCGATACTTCTGTGTCCCAGACTCAAAAGATACTCTATAGCTGTAGATGCAGCCTTTGCCCCGTTACATATAACTTCATCCAGTTCATATTCAGTCGGATTCCTGTCTATAGCTACAACAGCTTTATACTCTTTCTTAAGTTCATATACAAGATTAGACGGACATTTGCCTAAAATAACAAGTCCGACCGACCTTATCAGTTCATTGCCGCTCTTTCTGAGCGCTATATCTGGCGCCTTTAGAATCTGATTCAGAACACACCTCTGATTAATCATCTCTGTCTCAAGATGCCGGAATACTTCATTAAAAAATGCATCTTCATTAATAGAATTAAAACGTGCCAAAAAAACATCTACTTTAAATACATTATCAGAATGTACAGAACCTTTTTTAAGTTCCCTTGCGCTGCTGTTAGGAACATAGCCCGATTTTCTGGCTGCTTCCCTGATTTTTTCCGTCACCGCCCTATCCTGACAATGGTAATCAGGATTATTAAGAACTCTTGATACTGTTGCGGGAGATACCCCCGTCAATTCCGCTATTTGTTTTAGTGACACAATATACGCCTCCGTTTTATCCTAATAAGCCTCTCCTTGATAAAAGATGGTTTTCAATTACTGAGAAAAACAATTTATCAATAATAATTCCTATAATAATAATCGTAAGCATTACTGTCATTACCTGATTAATGTCAGCAAGGTCACGGCCAAGCATAAGCGTATAACCAAGTCCTACCGAAGCAGACATAACCTCACCTGACATAAGCGCGCGCCATGCAAATGACCATCCCTGTTTTAATCCGCTGACAAACGATGGCAGCGCAGCCGGAAATATAACCTTTGTATATAATCTGAAAGACCCCGCACCCATTGACTTTGCAGCTTTAATATATATTACAGGAACATTTTTTACTCCGCTCTCAACCGACAGCGCGATACTGAATGCAGAGCCCATTACGATAACAAAAAGAATAGCGGAATTTCCAAGTCCGAACCAAAGTATCGCAAACGGTACCCAGCATATACTCGGAAGCGTCTGTATGCCAAGTATTATCGGTTTTAAGTTGCGGCACAAATAATCAGAATTAAGAATCAATATCCCTATAACTACGCCAAGAGCAATTGCAATAACAAATCCAATAAGCGCCCTCATCATACTGTATCCTATTGCTGCAAATAATGTTCCGCTTGAAATAAGGTTTATAAAGCTTTTCAAAACCCCTAACGGATAAGGAACCGCATATGGTTTAAATAATGAAAACCATTCTGTTCCTGCAACATACAAAAGCTGCCATAAAGCAATAATTGCTGCAACAAATATTATACTTCCTGCTATTTTTTTAGCCTTCATTCTGCACCTCCGGGTCGAATTCATTTTCAATACTCTTTTTTACGCCTTCCTTAACACTTGCAAGAATACGCTTACGAAGCGCCACAAATTCATCATCCTCAACAACTCTGGGACGTTTGAGTGTAATAGGAATAATTTCTCTTACCCTTCCCGGATTTTCCGACATCACTACAACCCTGTCGGCAAAATATATAGCTTCCTCAACGCTGTGAGTTACATATATTATCGTCCTCTTAGTTCTCTCCCATATATTCTCAAGTTCTTCGCGCAGAACATTGATTGTCTGCTTATCAAGCGCTGAAAACGGTTCATCCATCAAAAGAAGTTTACTGTCAAGCGCAAGCGCTCTTGCAAGCGCCACACGCTGTTTCATTCCTCCTGATATCTGGTGAATACGGTAATCCCTGTATTTCCAAAGCTGAACCATACGCAGATAATGTTCTGCTATACTTTTCTGCTCATCTTTTGAATATCCGGCTATCTCAAGACCGAAAGTAACATTCTGCATAACATTAAGCCAAGGATAAAGCGCAGGCTCCTGAAACATTACTACTCTGTCCGAACCCGGTTCCTTCACTTCGCTGCCGTCCAGAATAATTTCTCCGGACGTCGGTTTGATAAATCCTGCTACAAGATTAAGCAAAGTCGATTTGCCGCATCCTGACGGACCTACAATACAGATAAACTCTCCTTTTTTTATATCAAGTGAAACATCTTTAATTGTCTCTTTATCTGTATCTGCAAATGATTTATTAATTGATTTCAGTTGTAAATACATCGCTTTCCTCCGGTATTGTGTCTATAAATCCTTCTTCTTTACTGATTTTTGCAAATTCCATTATTGCGCTGTGATTAAGTTCAGTCGTAATTGTCATACGTGCAAATGCATTATTAATTATATCTTCGTCAAGAAGCTTTCCTGTCGCTGCTTCAATTTCAGAATTAACAATGCCTATTGCCTCGGAAAGATTATTATTAATATATACCGATGTTTCTTCGTGTGCTTCAAGGAATTCCTTCACAATGTCAGGGTGTTCGTCCATAAAATCTTTACTTACAACTACTACAGCAGTCGGATAGTTTCCTTCAAGAAAAATCTTGTCATAATCAAGAAGAACTTCCGCATTACCGTTTTTCTCAATCGTCGTACCCCAAGGTTCCGGCACAAGCGCTGCGTCAACACTTCCATTATCAATTAAGTTAAGAATGTCTGCATTAGAACTTGCACTTACTGTCACATCCGTAAGGTTATTCTCTTTTAATATATTAAGCAGGCACAAATGCTGAGTATTTCCAAGCTGCGGAACTGCAACCTTCTTTCCTGCAAGGTCGCTTACCGTATTAATACCGGAGTCTTTTCTTTTAAGAAGAACTGCTCCTGCATTTGTACTGTTTGATATTATTTTAACTTCTCCATTCGACTTTACGTTAGCGCTGAGCGCCGGTACGGGACCAATATAACCAAGGTCTATCTCCCCTGCAAATATTGCCTCCATCTCAGCCGGACCTGCGTTAAATGAAGTCCACGAAACATTACATTTATCCTTCCATTTTTCTTCTAGTGTTCCCTGATTTTTCATGACTAATGCCTGATTGTGAGTGATATTTGGGAAATATGCAATTCTAACATTGGTTTTTCCGTCGCTTTCTTTTTTTCCGCCGCATCCTGCCAGTAAACCTACCGAGCATAAACCAACCATCAACGTTAATGCAAAACAAAGTAACTTTCTCATATTCTATCATTCCTTTTCTCTTTGATATGTACATGATAACATAACGAAGAAAACATTATGTCGTTACTTTTGCAAACGTTATCAACTTATTTAACTGCATATTACATGATTTTTTCAGATGTTTCAATATATGTATATTATTTTTTTGAAATCGTTTTCATCTTTTTTTCTTCAGCAGCCTTAACCGCTCTTCTCTTTCGCACATCATTCTGTACAAGCTGATATATACTTGAAACAATCGGCACGGCAACAAGCATACCAATTACTCCGCCTATTCCGCCTCCGACCGTTACTGCCACAAGAACCCATAAAGCCGGCAGTCCGAGTGAATTTCCAACCACTCTCGGATATATAAGATTACCTTCCAACTGCTGCAATACAACAATAAATATTACAAACATAAGAGCCTTCATAGGAGATATAGTAAGCATCATAAATATTCCGGCAGCAGCCCCTACATAAGCTCCTACAACAGGTATTAATGCCGTAAACCCTACAAGAACTCCAATCATTATTGCATATGGAAATCTGAATATAACCATTCCTACAGCACATAACACACCAAGAATTACAGCTTCCGTACACTGTCCGACAATAAACCTGTGAAAATTCCTGTTAAGAATTGTAAGAACATATTGTATCTTCTCATTCCAGCTCTTCTTTACATAATGCTCCATTATTTCTTTTGCCTGTGCACATAAACGGTCCTTACTTAAAAGCAGGTATATTGAAAATATCAGTCCAAGCACAAAATTAAGAACCGATGAAAAGACTGTAGATACTGTTGAAATAAGATTTCCTGCCATACCGCCGAAATTATCCGTAAAAAACCTCTGTGCCCGGTTTACAATCTCATTCCAGTTAATATTAGAAATATACTCCGAAATCATCGGCAGATACTTTGTAATCAGTTCATTTTCGGATAAATTCCTAAATGCCACCGGCAGTCTGTTAATAATCATGCTGATACTTTTTATAAGTTCGGGAACAACAAGTGCAATAACGAGCACCACAATAAGAAGTACAATAAGAAATGATACAATCATACACACAGGCCTTCTGCTTTTTATAACATATTTCTTATTCGAGTCCGCAAAATAATGGCTCTCCAGAAAACTCATAAGTATATTTACAATATAAGCTATTACTCCGCCGATTAACAACGATATCAGTGAACCGGCTATAACCAGCAGATAATTAACCGCCGTCTGCCAATAATATATACACAAAAATAATATAAATGCGCTTACGCCGATTTTAAAACATGTTTTCCATTTGATATTAACCAATATTAATACTCCTTAATTTTGCTTATATTTTTTGGTATATTGTATATCTAATCACACTAAATTTCAAGGCATTTACATTTTTCTATATACTGTAAAATACATAGTCAGAAAACTTGCTAACCCACCCAATACGTTAGAAATCGGCTCAGCTAAAAATACACCGTTCACTCCGATAGCAGGAATCATAGGCAGTAATATAGTCAGAGGAACCACTATTATAACTTTTCGTAACAGCGAAAAAAATATTGACTGCTTCGATTTCCCCAAAGCAACAAATGTAGACTGCCCTGCAAACTGAAATGACATCATAAAAAATGCGGCAAAATAAATAAGAATAGGCTTATGTCCTGTCATAATAAGACTTTGGTCAGAAGAAAAAAGCTTCAGAAAAAACATTGGAAATATCATAACAAGCGCCCACATAACTACTGTATATAAAAATCCGACAGTTGCAGTAAACCGTATTCCCTGCTTTACCCTTTTATATTTTTTTGCTCCGTAATTATAACTTAAAACAGGCTGGGCTCCTCCGGTTATGCCGTTAATAGGCAACCCGTTTATTTCACGTACGGAATTGATAATAGTCATAACTCCAATATAAATATCTCCTCCATATACAGATAAAGTTTTATTGCATACTGCCTGAACCATACTATTACTTGCCGCCATAATAAACCCGGCCATTCCAAGCGATGTAATCCTTTTTATTAATTTGAAATCAAACTTAAACAAATCAACAGGCCTAAGCTTTATAACTGTCTTCCTGCCAAACAGAAAAGCCAGAACCCATATACAGGAAAAAGACTGCGAAATTACTGTAGCTAACGCAGCTCCCTTTACTCCCATATGAAGCCCAAATATAAATACCGGGTCCAAAATCAGATTAATCACTGCGCCGATTACGGTTGTACACATTCCTATCGCCGGAAATCCCTGTAAATTAATAAATCCGTTCATTCCCGAACCAATCGTAAAAAATACTGTTCCTAAAAGATATATTGAAAGATACTGTCTTGCATATGAATAAGTTACGTCACTTGCCCCTAAAAGATACAACACCGGTTTCATTGTTAAAAATACGCTCACAGCAAGAATAATACCTATACATATCTGCAATGAAAATACATTAGCTTCAATTTTTTTTGCACGTTCTTCATCGTGCTTTCCCCTTGCCATAGAACAAAGAGGCGTACCTCCCATTGCAAAGAGATTAGTAAAAGCAGCAATTATAGTAATAACCGGAAATGCGAGTCCGACTCCGGTAAGCGCAACTCCTATCTCCTCTCCCGGCATATGTCCAAGATACATTCTGTCTACAATGTTATAAATCACCTGCACAAATTGAGCAAGCGTCAGCGGTATAGCCTGAGACAATATTAACTTTCCGACTTTTCCGTGTTCAAAATCTCCCGTCTGTTTCACTATGTTAATTGCCCCCTTGCTCCTATATGTTTTAAAAAGGTGTACAAAACACCTGTACACCTTTTTACATATACTCTTGTATCTGAATTAGCAATACAGATTTCTCTTATCTATAACTCTTACTGCCTTTCCTTCACTTCTTACAATAGTTTTCGGCTCTACTACTTTTACATCAACTTTAATACCAAGCATTGATTTCAGACCTGACACTATCTTCTTTTCTCTTTCAGAAACCGTCATAGTCGGATTTGCTGCCATTTCAGGAGTCAGCTCAACCTGTACTTCGATAGTATCGGTGTTTCCTATACGGTCAACTACAATCTGATAATTAGCTTCGTAACCCTGATTAAGAATTACCGCTTCAATCTGTGAAGGCCATACATTTACGCCTTTAACAACCATCATGTCATCGCTTCTGCCCATAGGCTTATGCATACGTATATGTGTACGTCCGCATGAGCAAGGCTTTCTTGTAAGATAACATAAATCTCTTGTACGATAACGAAGAAGCGGGAATGCTTTCTTTGTAATACATGTAAATACAAGTTCTCCGACTTCTCCCTCAGGTAAAACTTCTCCTGTCTCAGGATTAATAATCTCAGCTATAAAATGATCTTCCTGAATGTGCATACCAGCCTGTTCAGAACACTCAAAAGATACACCCGGACCTGATATCTCGGTTAATCCGTAAATATCATATGCCTTAATTCCCAATGTCTCTTCAATATTATGCCTCATTTCCTCTGTCCAAGGTTCAGCGCCGAATATACCTGCTTTCAGCTTTATTTTATCTTTAAGTCCTCTTTCCTTAATTGACTCACCCAGATTAGCAGCATATGAAGGAGTACAGCAAAGAATTGTAGAACCTAAATCCTCCATAAACTGAAGCTGTCTTTCCGTATTTCCTGAAGACATAGGAAGCGTCAGACACCCAACTTTATGTGAACCGCCATTAAGACCCGGACCACCTGTAAACAAACCATAACCATAGCATACATGACATACATCGTCTTTAGTTCCTCCTGCTGCCACAATTGCCCTTGCACAACATTCATCCCATACATCTATATCCTCCTGGGTATAGAATGCAACTACACGGCGTCCTGTAGTACCGCTGGTAGACTGAATACGAACACACTCGGAAAGCGGTACACCTAACAATCCATAAGGATACTCATTACGTAAATCGTCCTTCGTAATAAACGGCAGCTTATGTAAATCTTCGATTCCGTTAATATCTTCAGGCTTAACTCCTATTTCATCCATTCTGTCATGATAAAATTTAACATTATCATAAACAAATTTCACTTGTTTTACAAGTCTTTCGCTCTGAAGCGCCTGAATCTGCTCTACCGGCATTGTTTCAATTTCCGGCTGATAATAGTTTTCCATAATTATTTCTCCTTGCTATGTATTTATATAAACAGAATTACATCTTTTTGATTATACTATATTTTCTTGATATAGTGAAGAATTTTTTTAGTGCAATTTTACTTCTTGTAACAGTTCAGTTATAACCAATATTATGGGCTGAGCGCCCGATTATGAGCAATCCGCTTGCGTAATCAAGCTTTGAAGCACGAAGTGCTGGATTGCGAATGGCACAGACTAAACTGCTACACTTCTTCAATTAACTTGTTGCTTTTCTAATCTCAATATTTATTTATGAATATCTGCTTAGCAGCTTCAGTATATCTAATAACAAGCTCTGCTTTTGCATTTGTATATCCATCACGATTGTATTCATATTTATTCCATAAATCCAATTTCATTTTTTCATATTCTTTTGCCATATCAGGATATTCTATTAGATAATCCCTAAAATACAGCTCATCATTATCCCCTTCATATCGCAAATGTAAATGATATACTTTTTCTGCAAATCCCTTCTCGGTATATCCTCTATTAAACGACATCCTATCCTGATTTTGATTCATACATATATATCCATTGCAAGTTAAAATTTCTTTTATCTCTTCCATATTGCATTCTCTCGAAATTTCCACAAGAATATCAATAATCGGCTTCGCCCATATTGTATCAACTGCTGTACTGCCAA
>ERZ824480.2768-NODE-2768-length-12767-cov-4.981514_pt1 | contig 12767 bp, 7 predicted proteins | sample MGYA00519861_ERZ824480 | MGnify/ENA primary metagenome ERZ824480 (study PRJEB31778, sample SAMEA3449152) | human gut metagenome | biome: human gut; feature: human-associated habitat; material: faeces | place: United Kingdom | collected 2010/2012 ... | reverse complement strand
CAGCATCATAGTCGTGTTTCCACCTTTCTTGAAATACGCCCGCAGCCTGGGCCGTGGGAGAGATGGAACGCTCCGCAGGGCTAAGGCAGGGGTCGGACGCGCTTAGCGCGTACTTTGAGATGATACCACAGAAAATCACCGTTGTAAAGTGGTTTTTGCGGCATTTCCGGGGATTTTTACGCCGTTACCTGAATGGCGGCCACGGGACAGCTGTCCGCCGCCTCCTGCACGCCGATCTTCTGCGCGTCCGGGATAGGGTCCACCGTCACCCGGGCGGGCTCGCCGCTGTTCAGCGCAAACACCTCCGGGCACAGCCCCGCGCACAGTCCGCACTGGATGCACGCCTTCTCCAACACCATTGCCTGCATGGAACACACCTCCTTTTGATTGATGGAAGTATTTTCCCCGGTTTGCGGCGGGGTTATTCAGCTCTCCGCGATGTGCCGGGCGAAGGCCGCCGCCTGCGCCTCGATGCCCGGCAGCTTCACAAGGCTGCCGCGCTCATTGGCCGTTTCCAGCAGGGAGAAGCGGGGCGGAAGGTAGAAGGACTTGTTCATATTCAGGGCGGAGATCAGCTGGCGGGCCAGCAGGTCGCCGCCGGAGTAGCCGGAGACGATCAGGCCGAAGATCCGCTTGTCGTACATACGGGTCTGGCGGAACAGGGCCGTGAGCCGGTTGACGCAGGCGGTCAGGTTGGCAGCCAGGGCGTCGTTGTAGTTGGCGCAGAGCATGACCAGGGCGTCGCATTTCCGCACGGCGGGATAGACCTCGTCCACCATGGGGCCGCCGTAGAAGCAGCCGCCCTGCTCGCCGAAGTGGAGACAGGCGGTATAGCTGCACCCGTTGCAGTCGGCCATGGTGCCGTTGCGGAGGCAGATCTCCTGCACGCCGAGGTCCGACGGAAGACCGGCCTTCACCAGCTCCCACAGGGCCAGGGTGTTGGACGTGGCGCGCTGGGAGGCGTGAAGGGCCAGCACATGGCGAATGGGGGCGGGCTTTTCCCAGCCGTCCAGGCGGGAGAGCAGCTCCGCCACGGCGGCATGGAAGGCCGTGACCTCATCGGTACCGCCGATCTGGGCCTGGGTGCGGAAATTCCGCAGGGAACCGGTGGCCTCCACCAGCGGGCGGCCGAGGAAGCCGCAGCCCGCCTGGTTGGCGGCGAAGACCATGTCCCGGGCCACATCCTTGGTGTAGAACTCGCCCACGCCGGTGACGATGCATGCGCCGATACTGTCGGAGAGCAGGTCTGTGCTGCGGCGCAGGCGGGAGAGCATACGGTAATAGGCCATATTGCAGCCGCCCTCGTCCAGCGCCACAGCGAACAGCAAACGGCGGCCGGCCAGGTCCTCCAGCCCGTCATTGGGGTCGCGGAGCTCGCTGCCCGGGGGCAGCAGGGGCGCCAGCAGGTCCCGCAGGGCGGGGCTGTGGTCGTTTTCGGGGAGCAGAACGGTGAGCATGGCGGATACCTCCGTTATTCTATGGCGTTCAGCTTGGCGCGGGTGTCGTCAATACGCTTTTGCAGGGCGGGCGGCAGGGTCAGCGGCTCCGTCTCGATGCCGGCGGGGGTCAGACGATTGCGGCATCCCATGAACACCTGGCCGTCGTAGACGGAGGAATAATGCCACTGCCCCCGCAGCAGGGCCAGCAGGCTCAGCGCGCCGGAGGACAGGGCCGGGGCCACATAGGGCTTGTAGCCCAGCTTACGCATCTCCAGATTGGCGTGGGCGACTTTATCCGTCAGCTCACGGGAGAGGGCGTCGTCGTAGTGCGCCACGGAGTTGGCCAGCACCAGGTCCTCGCCGTGGGGGCCGAAGGCGCGGCCCTCGGTGAGGTAGGACGCGAAGCGAGGGTCCCTCCGGGCGTAGTACAGGGCGCGGGCGTGCATAACGCCCAGGCCGAAGCCCCGGACCTGGGCCGGGGACAGGCCGCTTTCACGCAGGACGGCACGGCAGAGTGGGTCCACCGGATCGCTGACCACGCAGAACAGGCCCCTGTACCGCCTGTCCCGGGCCATGCGGGCGTAGATGGACACCAGCTCCCGGTTCAGGCCGTACTGGGCCATGCGGACATCCCCCGCCGTAACGGAGGTATCCGGGATCATCCGGGAGGCGCAGAACAGGAACACGTCGCCGTCGAACAGCTGCTCCGGCGCGATGATGTCCACCGGGGGCAGCGCCGCACCGTCCGGGGACTGTATCTGGTTCAGCTCGAACTCCCAGCGCTCGGAGACGCCGGGGCGCACGTCGCAGATGTCGATGGAGTCTATCACGTCGCCGCCCATGAGCCGCAGGCCCATCAACAGCGTGCTGCCCACATCGCCCAGGGCCAGCAGGGTGACGCGGCACTTAGACGGGATGCGCGGCAGGTTGGTATCGTTGAGATCGATCATAGTAGCTTCTCCTTTTTATCTGTGCCGATGACAAGGCGGCGCCGCATGGCCTTGATAAAGGCCCAGACTTTGTGTCAAGACGAGGCGCGGAGGCGCAGGCCCCCCCTTGAGGAATAGAGAATGTGCCGGATTTTTCGTCCTGCGATAGCGGGACGGCACACGTCATGCCCGTAAAAGCGATGGATCTTGCGTCCTGCCGATGACGAGGCGGCGCCGCACAGTCTTGATAAAGGTTCAGATTTTGTGTCAAGACGAGGCACGGAGGCGCAGGCCCCCCCTTGAGGAATAGAGAATGTGCCGGATCTTGCGTCCTGCCGATGACGAGGCGGCGCCGCATAGTCTTGATAAAGGTTCAGATTTTGTGTCAAGACGAGGCGCGGAGGCGCAGGCGTACCGTGTGTACGTCAAGCCGACGCAACGAAGTATTGGCGCAAAAGATGTGCCTTTATCTGGGGCGCATACGTTTCAGGAGTTCTATATCTCCCTCAAGATACGTGCTGGCGGCGCGGGAGAGATCGTAGGTCATGCAGCCGCCCTTGTCGGGACAGAGGGGCAGGATGACCGCTTCGCCGAGACGGCTGAGGGTGAGGTTGCGGGCGTAGAGGGAACGGAACTCGGTCTCGAGGGCCAGAAGAATGTCGCGGGCGTTTTCGAGGCAGCAGAGGGAGAGCTCCCAGGCGGTCTCGTCGTCCATGCCGGTGTACTCGGGGGCGGCGTAGGGCAGGATGCGGTTGACGGCGGGCTGAAGGCCGCCGGGCAGGGCCTCGCTGCGGCGGACGGTATCGCCGCCGATGAAGGGATAGAGCGTGGACTCGACGAAGCGCAGGCGCAGGTTGGGCAGGTAGTAGATGGCGTCCACGTCGTAGCCCAACTGCTCCATGAGGTCGCGGCCCATGCCGGTGAGGTAGCCCACCAGCACCTGGTCCACGGGGGTGTTCGTCTCGGCGAGCAGCGGGGCCAGGCGGCGGATGCGCTTGCCGTCGTGGAGCATATCGTCCACGAGAATGACGGGGCGGGCAAAGGCGTGGATGGTGCGGACCTGGTCGGGCAGGGGCGAGTAGTCCGGGTAGGCTTCGATGGAATAGGTGCTGAGGTCCGGCTCGTAGACCTTGTCGGTACGCAGGGTCTTGGTGACGGTGTTGGGCACGGCCACGCCGCGGAGGATCTTGCCGTAGGGGACGCAGATATCCGGGCCGAGGACGCGGGGTGTGGTGGGCTCCGCGGGGACGCCGTTGCGGCCGGTGATACGCTGGAGCAGCCGGTGGTAGATGACGCCGGCGGACAGGCTGAGCACCAGAGATCCGGGCTGCAGCTTTGTCAGCGCCGCCTGCAGGCGGCGGTGGGCGGCGGCGATGGCGGCAAGCACCCGGGGCGAGGAGCTGAAGGGCGCCTTCACCGCGGTGTCCACGTTGCGGCTGAGGACGATGGGGCAGCGCATATCCACGGCCAGGGCGTCCGTGCTGTCACCCGCCGGGACGAAGCCCTGGAGCGTCAGCAGCTGGCGGCCGTAGCCGGAGACGGCGCCCTCCAGGGGAAGGTAGAGGGCATAGGTGAACTCACGGCTGAGAGCCAGGGTCAGCACCTCGGTGATGAGCAGCTGGCAGAGGTCGCTCTGGCGCTCGCCCCGGGGCACGAACAGCCCACTGATGAGCAGGGTGCGGCCGCCGGCGTTCTGGCGGACCAGACCGGAGAGGGCCGGGTCGCCCAGGCGGGCGAAGAGGCGGGCGGAGTCCAGGCAGGCGTAGCTGGCCGCGCCCAGAATGGTGCCGTCGGTGTCCCGGCAGACCATCACGTCGTCGCCGCGGCTCTCGATCTGCGTCCGCAGCGCCGCGGCGGTGGGCACGGAGAGCATGGTGCGAAGGAATTTCTCCGCCGTCTCCGGCGAGGCGGGCAGGAAGCTCAGGTCCTCGGTGCGGAGAACGGGCTTGTCCTGGGGCTCGCGGAGGTACAGGCCGCGGCGATAGATGAACTCCTGCACCGTGGGATCGATGAGGTTGGAGATGTCGCGGTTGGCATCCACCGCCTCGCGGATGCGGGTGGAGCTGATCTCCTCCAGCTGGGGCGGGAGCGTCAGCTCCAGCACCTTGCCGGTGATGCAGCTGTAATCCGCCGGCTCGGCGTCCGGCTCGGTGCGGCGGAAGACCACGTGGTCGAAGGTGTGGATGGAGTCCGGCGTGACGGACTTTTTGTAGGACGAGGCGTGGAGCACCACGTCGCTGCCCACCACGATGGACACGCTGCGGCCCGGGAAGGCGGCGCGCAGCTCGTGGAGGTTCTCCGGGTTGGCGATGTTCACCGGGAAGTCCTCCGGGAAAATGCTGACGTGGAACACGTCGGCCACGGCCATGGCGGCGATGCGCCGGCGCAGGCGGTAGGGCTGGGTCTTTTTGGACCAGGAGAACTCGTCAATGGCCAGCAGGACCTCGAAGCCCTGGTCGCGGATGGCCCGGACGATGCCCTTGTGGGACAGGGTGAAGGGGTCGAAGGTGCCGGGGAAGAAGGCCACGGGGCGGGGCGCGCCGAAGTCAAAGCCCTTGTGGAACAGGCGCTCCTCGGTGATGAAGCGGTAGAGCTTGCCCAGCATGGCGGCCCGGTAGTAGAACGTCAGGCCCTCGCCGGGGAATTCGTCCTGGGCGGAGAGCAGCTTGCGCTGGGTGAGCATAAAGGCGCGGCGCTTTTCGTGGCGGCCCAGCTCTCCGGAGCCGAAGACCCGGCGGCCCAACACGAACAGGGCCTCCTGCCGGGTAGCACCGTCAATGCCGCTGAGGCCCCGCATCAGCAGGCCCAGCAGCCGTTCACGGCGGCGGCGGTAGGCGTCGTCCGTCTCCGGGAAGCGGGAGCGATAGGCATCGTACGCCTCATAGATGACGCCCACGGTATCCAGCACGGAGGCGGTAACGCGGCTGTCGGAGGAGCTGAGGTTCACGCGAAGGTCATCCAGCACCTCATCCAGCTCCGCCGGGGGCAGCCACAGGGCAAAACGGCCCAGGTAGTCGGGGATATACTTGGTGAACTCCTGCTGGCCCAGCTCCAGGCCGCGGCACAGCTCCACCGCCACCTCGTTGCGCTGGTCGGCCGTCAGTCGAGGCGCCAGGGCCAGCAGGGCGTTGCCGGCGCTGTGGCGGACGGTGACGCGGTCGCTGACCTTGATGAGATTGGACAGGTGGGTGGCGATATGGAGGGCGGGGCTTTTGCCGCTGCGGGCAAAGTCCGTCAGCAGGCGCAGGTTGCCCTGCTTGGTGATCCACGGCGTGGCGGTCTTCAGGTTGTCCAGGAAGATCTCGGAGACCACGTCCTCCGGCAGAAGAAGGGGCGCGCCCTGAGAGAGCACATCCTGCTTGAGATAGCGCAGGGTGCCGCTGTCGCCGTCGGGGACGGCGGTCACGGCCTCCAGCGCGCGGCCGTCCTCCGGGTACAGGCGGGCGAGACGGTCCAGCAGCAGCACGGCGGCCATGCGGATGGTCAGGTCCTTACGCAGGGACAGGGCGGCGGCAAAGTCCATCATCTGCCGGGCGCGGCTGGCCGTATAGGCCGTATCCGGCAGAGCGGCGGCGGTATCCAGCAGCTGGAAGGCGGTGTAGTCGTCCAGATCCTCCGGCCTGCGGTAGTAGGCGAACACCGGGGCCAGGAAGCGCTCCTCCCGGCCGGGGCAGTGGCTCAGCAGAGAGCCGACGGCGAATTTCAGGGTATAGCCGATCCAGCGGCGGTGCTGGGGCATGAGCTTATGGTCGGGATACAGTATCTTGTCCAGATAGAGCCTCCACTGGTCCACGTCGGTGATGGCCCGGGGGTCCGGGCGGATGTCGGCGGGGCGCTCCTTGGCGTAGCCGGCGTGGAAGCCGGCGATGATCTCGCCCAGCAGCGCCGCCGCCTGACGGCGGATATCGCCCTCGCGGTGCATCAGCAGCTCGTAGAGGAACGTCAGGGTCTGGACCTTCTGTGGGATATGCAGATAGAGGGAGTAGGACTCCATCACCGCCAGATAAGCGCGGAGACGGCGCCAATCCGTCTCGCCGCGGGCCTCCTCCAGCAGACGGGCGAAGCTGCGCTGATCGGTGAGGCGATGCATCAGCTCCATATTGTGGCCCACGCAGCGGAGCGTCAGGGCGCGGAGGGCCTCGTCGTCGGTCATAAGGGCGGTGTGCTTCTCCGGCAGCGGGGGCGTATCGCCGCCGGACATGGTGACATCCACGCCGCGGCTGACCATGAACTGCTCAAAGTCCTCCAGCCGGGCGTAGACCCGGGTATAGCGCTTCTGCTTCTCGCCGTCCACGTCATCCAGCTTATCCAGGATCACCTGAAAGGCCTGAGCCAGGGTGGAGATACGTGTGATCTCCCGGCCCTGCGCATCGTGGAGCTGCTTGACGCGGAAGTCGGCGTAGATCAGCAGCAGCGCCTCCACGGAGAGGTAGTCGGGCTCCAGGTCCCAGACGGAGTGGTTGGCGGCCACGTGGCCGATATCGGTCATCCGGCGGCGGCGGAACCACTGGTCGGTGTAGAAATAGTGCAGGTAGGGCACGCGCTCGCCGGGGCGGCAGCCGAACTTGCCCAGATCGTGGCCGGCGGCGGCGCCGGAGACCAGGGCCACGTCCACGGCCACGCCGCTTTTCCGCAGGGCGCGGGCGGCGGTGACGGCGAGGTGGTGGACGCCGGCGATATGCTCAAGGGTGCGGTAGGGCGTGACCTCCAGGCCCAAACGCATCAGCTCATAGACGAACTCCCGCCTCCACAGGCGCAGGAAGCGCTGATAAGACGGGGCACAGGGACTGCCGGCCAGCTCATCATCGGTCAGGAAATCGAAGGTCCAGGCCGGGTCGTGGGGCAGCAGCTCCGCCTCGGCGGCAAACAGCACCTGCAGCACCGACAGCAGGAACACCGCACCGGGGGCGAAGGGCTCCGCATCGGTCTTTTCCGGGTAGAGCAGGCGGCGGGCATAGTCGTAGGCATAGGCCAGCCAGCCCTCGGACGGTTCGCCGGGGCACAGCGTCTCCAGCTCCGGGCGGCAGAGGGCCAGCACGTCGGCGCAGCGGAGGCGCGTGCCGCTGAACAGCCCGGTGAAGCGCTGCATATAGCCCTCGGTCTCGAGGGTGCGGAGCAGGGCGTTCCCGGGGGCAAAATAGTCCGCGGCGGGACGGTCGGAAAGGCGGCGGCGCAGGGCCAGGTCCATCTGGCGGATACGTTTTTTGTTCATGGCAAAACCTCCTGCCGGTGGTATCGTACGCGGGCCGTGTCCGCCGAAAGGCGCCCGTACACCGGTAAGATGTCCGGGATGGACACGGCACACCATAATAATAGGACACTCCCCCGCACGCTGTCAATATTCCGCGGGGCGTTTTGCCACCGTTTTGATACGGAACCTTAGTAAGGTCTTAAGCGTGTGTTCACGGTTTGTTCACATTTTGAGGGCCAGGCGCATGATATGATATTGTCGGGGGCAGCGGCGGAACGGAATGACAATTTCTGCCGTCTAAGTAAATAGGAAAATCATCCCGCGGGCGCGCGGGAAGGAAAAAGGAGAACACGACATGAAAAAAGCGGCTTTTGTACTGGCGCTGGTGATGCTGCTGGGCTGTGTGTCCGGCTGCGGCGCAGCGGAGGGCGAGGCCTCCGTGCAGTCGGTGTCTATGATCTGCGGGCTGGGGTCCGTAGGTCTGGCGGACCGGTTCGCAGGCATCGTCAGCCCGCTGGGCGAGACGACCATCAAGAAAAACGACGCCATGACCATCGACACCATCAAGGTGAAGGTGGGCGACAGCGTGAAAAAGGGCGACGTGCTGCTGACCTATGACCTCAGCCAGATCCGCACCGACCTGGAGATGGCCCAGCTGGAGCTGGAGCAGCTGAACGCCACGCTGGAGGACCAGCAGGCGGAGCTGGAGCGTATACAGAAGCTGATGGACAGCACCTATGACGACGCCACCAAGCGGCAGTACGCCCTGGATCTGCGGGAGCAGAACGTGAAGGTGCTGGAGACGAAGGCCAACATCGCCACCAAGAAAAAGGACATTGAGAAGCTGAAGGCCAATACCGCCGACAGCACCGTCAAGTCCCCGGTGGACGGCGAGGTGCAGTCCCTGAACCCGGACGGCGGCACTGACAACTCCGGCAACGCCCTGCCGTTCATGACCATCGTGGAGACGGGCGGCTTCCGCATCAAGGGCTATGTGAATGAAAACAACGCCAGCGTGCTGACCGAGGGCACGGCGGTTGTCATCCGTTCCCGGGTCAGCGACCAGACGTGGAAGGGCAGCATCAGCTCCATCGACTGGAACAACGCCCAGCAGAGCCGCAGCGACTACGGCGACAGCGACACGGCCATGTCCAGCAAGTACCCCTTCTATGTGACGCTGGAGGGCGACGGCGAGGGCCTGCTGATGGGCCAGCACGTGTACATAGAGCCGGACTACGGTCAGGAGGACACCCAGGACGAAAGCCTGATCAACCTGCCCAGCTACTTCATCAACGACGCCGAGGGCAAGCCCTGGGTGTGGGCCCAGAACAGCAAGGGCAAGCTGGAAAAGCGGAGCATCACCCTGGGCGAGTACAACACGGAGACGGACACCTATCCCGTGACGGACGGCCTGACGGCGGAGGACTATATCGCCTATCCCGACGACAGCCTGAAGGCGGGCATGACGTGCATCACCTATGACGACGCCACCTTTGACCCCAGCGCCAGCGGCGGCGAGGTATACCCCGAGGGCGGCGGTGAAAAAATCGACGAAAACGTGCCCATGGACGGCATGGACGGCGGCGATATGCCCGCTGAGAACGACACCGTCACGGACGACGGCAGCACCGCAGCCGTGATTCCCGGCGGCGAGGCCGCCTCCGCGCCGGCGGTCATTCCGCCGATGGAGGGCTGAGCATGATTTTGGAAATGCGCGATATATGCAAGGACTACCCCATGGGAAAGTCCGTGGCACATATCCTGAAAAACGTGAACCTTGACGTGGAGGAGGGGGAGTACCTCGCCATTATGGGCCCCTCCGGCAGCGGCAAGACCACGCTGATGAACCTGATCGGGTGTCTGGACGTGCCCACCAGCGGCAGCTATCTGCTGGGTGGGCGGGACGTGACCACCTGCAACAACAAGCAGCTGGCGGAGGTGCGGAACAAGGAGCTGGGCTTCGTGTTCCAGAGCTTCAACCTGCTGCCGAAGCTGACGGCGCTGGAAAACGTGGCGCTGCCCCTGCTGTACGGCGGGGTGAAGAAGGCGGAACGGCTGGAACGGGCCCGGGCCGCGCTGGAGACAGTGGGGCTTTCCGACCGGGTGGACCACCGGCCGGACCAGCTGTCCGGCGGACAGTGCCAGCGCGTGGCCATTGCCCGCGCCATCGTGGGCAAGCCCAAGCTGCTGCTGGCGGATGAGCCCACCGGCGCGCTGGACAGCGCCAGCGGCGCGGCGGTGATGGAGCTGTTCCGGCAGCTGCATCAGAGCGGCTCCACCATCATCATGATCACCCACGACCATTCCATCGCCAACCACGCCGCCAAGGTCATGACCATACGGGACGGCGTACTGTCGGGAGGTGACGACTATGAGTGAGAAGCTGACGCTGCGGGAAAAGCTGCATATCGGCGAAAAGCGCCCCGACGGTGAGAAGCCGCGCATGAGCAAGAAGCTGAAAAAGGGCATTATCGCCGCCGCCTGCGTGGTGGGCGTGTGCGGCGCGGTGTGGGGCGGACTGACCATCGCCCGGAACGCCCAGCGGGGCGATGTGAACGTATACGCCGTCAACGAGTGCGCCATGACCGACTACTGGGGGGACACCTCCAACACCAGCGGCATGGTGACCACGGACAAATTGCAGAAGATCTACATCTCCCAGAGCCAGACGGTGAAGAAGGTGTGGGTCAAGGAGGGCGACAGCGTCAAGAAGGGCACGGTGCTGGTGAGCTATGACTCCACCCTGACACAGGCCACCGTGGAGCGCGCCAAAATCGACTATGACCGGCAGACGGAGAACCTGGAGGTCATGAAAAACGAGCTGGAGCTGCTGAAGAAGGCGAAGAACAAGGAGACGCTGGAGGCGGAGCTGACCGGGTACCAGAAGCAGCGGGATGACATCATCAAAAAGATATACAATGACGAAGGTCTGGATGAGACGATAACCAGTACCCACGTACTTCCCTCTACCGACCCTAACACAGTCTCCAGCGGTACGGAAAAAGCACCGTACTACTATCAGTGGATATCCAAGATACCGCTGACACAGGAAGATTTAATCGATATGTTTACCAAAAACGGCAAATTAGGAGATGATCCCCTCTTCGTGGTGCTGGTATACCGTACAGACGACAAGGTAGGTGGTCTTGTAGAACGATGCTGGGGACTGAAGCTGACAGCCGTCACTAAGACCGAGGGCGCCGATCCCGAACCCGGTACTACCACCACTGATCCCAATGCGCCTTCCACGTCGGCCGCCAAGAAGACCATCGCTTCCGTGAGTATGGAACCGGCCGACCTGGCGCCCTATCAGGATAAGTCATTGGATTACGGCGACAAGAAAGAAGAGATCTCCAAGCTGGATAAGAAGATTGCCCAAATTCAGGAGCTGCTGGATACCTCCATGACCCAGCTGGATCTGAACAAGGCCATTCTGGAGAAGGCTCAGGCGGTAAAGGAGCAGGAGGTCAACCTGAAGGTGGCGAAGCTGAAGCTGGACAAGAAGCTGGCGGAGCTGGGCGACGGCAACGTGTACGCGGAGTTCGACGGCACGGTGAAGGCCGTGCGGGACCCGGACGAGGCCTATAACAACAGCGAGGCCGTGGTGGAGCTGTCCGGCGGCGGCGGATATTACGTCACCGGCACCCTCAGCGAGATGGATCTGGGCAGCGTGCAGGTGGGCGACAGCGTATCCATCAGCAGCTGGATGACCGGAGCGGCCTGCGAGGGCACCATCGTGTCCATCGACGACTATCCCACCAGCAACGGCAACAACTGGGGCGACGGCAACAGTAACGTGTCCTACTACCCCTTCAAGGTGTTTGTCACCGAGGACGCGAATTTGCAGCCCAATGACTATGTGGATATACAGTACCAGAAGGACACCAGCGCGGAAGAAAGCGGCAGCTCACTGTATCTGCAGAGTATGTTCATCCGGACCGACAACGGCAAGAGCTATGTGATGGCCCGGGGCGAGGACGGCAGACTGGAGCAGCGGTGGGTGCAGACCGGCCGGGATCTGTGGGGCAGCTACACCCAGATACGGGGCGGGCTGACCATCGACGACTATGTGGCGTTCCCCTATGGACGCGACGTGGTGGAGGGTGCCCACACCCAGGAGGCCACGACCGACCAGCTGTACAACTACGGCATATAAAGGAGGCGGGATAACCATATGTTGGAAAATATAAATCTCGCCTTTCAGGGCGTGTGGAGCCACAAGCTGCGGTCGTTTCTGACCATGCTGGGCATTATTATCGGTATCGCCGCGATCATCACCATCGTGTCCACCATTCAGGGCACCAACGAGCAGATCAAGCAGAACCTGATCGGCGCGGGCAACAACGTGGTGCGGGTGACCATCGGCGCCACGGACAGCCAAAACTATTTCGACCTGAACTACTCGGCGCTGCCGGAGGGTATCGACCCAGTGACCCGGGAGATGCGGGATGAGATGGAGAAGCTGGGCAGCGTGTCGCTGGTGAGTATGTACTACTCCCGGGATTGGTGCGACAACGTGTACGTGGGCAATACGGCGTTCAGCGGGTCGCTGTACGGCGTGGACGACCACTATCTGACGGCCGTGGACTACGCGGTGAACTACGGACGCTCCTTCACGGCGGCGGACTATGAGAACCGGCGGAATGTGGCGCTGATCGACGCGAAGTCGGCAAAGTCGCTGTTCCAGGGCGAGAACCCCATCGGCGGCACCATCGAGATCAACGGGATGCCGTTCACCGTGGTGGGTGTGGTGTCCTCCCGGTCCAGCAGCGGACCGGTGATCAACAACTTTAAGGATTATCAGATGTACGCCGGCAGCACAGCGGGGACCATTTTCATCCCGGACGTGTGCTGGTCGGTACCGTACCGGTATGATGAACCCCAGTACGCGGCGGTGCGGGCCACCAGCACCAACGACATGACCGCCGCCGGCGACAATGTGGCCAAGTACCTGAACGAGAACGCCATCCGCACCACGAAGTACAAGTACGAGTCCAAGGACCTTCTGCAGCAGGCCAGCGATCTGCAGAGCCTGTCGGAGAGCACCAACAAGCAGTTGATCTGGATCGCGGCTATCTCGCTGGTGGTGGGCGGCATCGGCGTGATGAACATCATGCTGGTGTCCGTGACAGAGCGCACCCGCGAGATCGGATTGAAGATCGCCATCGGCGCGCAGCAGAGCCGCATCCTCTGGCAGTTCCTGACGGA
>ERZ824480.2767-NODE-2767-length-12768-cov-2.840242_pt1 | contig 12768 bp, 11 predicted proteins | sample MGYA00519861_ERZ824480 | MGnify/ENA primary metagenome ERZ824480 (study PRJEB31778, sample SAMEA3449152) | human gut metagenome | biome: human gut; feature: human-associated habitat; material: faeces | place: United Kingdom | collected 2010/2012 ... | reverse complement strand
ACGTAGTCGATCTGGCCGCCGGAGCCGGACATATGCTTCGTGCCGACCGACTCGGCGCAGACCTGACCGAAGAGGTCGACCTCGACCGCCGCATTGATGGAGATCATGTTGTCGTTCTGGCAGATGACGTTCGGGTCGTTGACATAGTCGACCGGCAGGATCTCGACGGACGGGTTGTCGTCGATGAAATCATAGATGCGCTGCGAGCCGAAGGCAAACGTCGTGACGGTCTTGCCGCGGTGGATCTGCTTTTTGCTGTTGTTGACCGCGCCGCACTCGATCAGCTCGACCATGGAGTCGGTGAACATCTCGGTGTGGATGCCGAGGTCGTGCTTGCTCTTGAGCGCCATACCGGTCGCATCCGGGATCGCGCCGATGCCGAGCTGCAGGCACGCACCGTCCGGGATGAGGTCGGCGATGAGGCCGCCGATCGTCTTGCTCACATCGTCGAGCTGCACCGGCGGCAGCACCGGCAGGTCGTGGTGATACTCCACGAGCGCGTCGACCTGCGAGATATGGATCAGAGAGCCGCACAGCGCACGGGGCTGACGGTCGTTGACCTCGAGGTAAATACGCTTGGTCTTTTCGAGCATGGCATCGATGTACGAGCCGTTGAGCGCGAGGCTGAAGTAGCCGTGGCTGTCCATCGGCGCGACCTCGACGCACACGGCGTCGTAGTCATACTCGGAGCGGATGCGGGTCGGGAAATCGCGGTAGTACGCAGGAATGATGTCGGCATAGCCGGCGTTGACTGCCTTGCGCGCTGCGCTGCTGGAAAACCAGCTGTAGCCCGTCATCTTTCCGGCCAGCGCCGGGTCGGTATAGAAGTCGAACGGATAGCCGTCGAGCAGGGTCTGCACCTTCACGCCGGTGATGTCGGTATTGCGGATGTGCTCCGCCATCGCGGCCATGATGGCCGGCGTCTGAGAAGTCGCCGTGTCCATGCCGATGAGCCAGCCGGACTGCACCTGCTGTGCGATACGCTCCGGCGTCGTCAGTTTGTCCTGATACATTTTCTGAAAATCTGTCATAATTTATTTGCTCCCTCAAACAAAAAATGTGCACAGTTGCTGTTTATTATCATACATGATTCGGCCGCTGAATTCAAGAGGGCACAGATGTTTGCAATTTCCCGCCCTGAAATGTCACACTTTTGCCCATGTGAGAAGTTTTCTCACACGTGAAAGTATGCTATGATAAAATGAATTGTTTTCGATATATCCAGCGATTTATCGAAAAAAAAACGTTTTCTAATGCGGCTCTTATTTTTGCCGGTTACAATGATGAGCGTCGCATCTTACGGCAGACACTCCCCTGCCAATTCTAAATGCAAGGAATGATACGACACAATGACGATTACGATTGTCTGCGATATTCTGGGTGAGGAGAACAACGGCACGACCATTGCCTGCATGAATCTCATCCGCTATCTGCGTGCGCAGGGGCACACCGTGCGTGTGGTCTGCGCCGATCAGGACAAGGCCGGAAACGAGTGCTTTTACGTCGTGCCGGAGCGCAACCTCTACCTGCTCAACCCGATCGTAGAGCGCAACGGCGTGACGCTGCCGCGTGTGGACCGCTCCATCCTCGAGGAGGCGATCCGCGACTGCGACGTCGTGCACACAACGTTCGTGCTGCGCCTGTCGCACACGGCGGTAAAGATCGCCAAGGCGTACAACAAGCCCATCACGTCAAGCTTCCACTGTCAGGCGGAAAACGTCACGGCGCATTTTCTGTGCAAGGACTCGGCCGCCATCAACCGCGGCGTGTACCGCGCGTGCTATCAGATGGTGTACCAGTATTCGGACATCATCCACTACCCCACGCAGTTCATCCGCGACACGTTTGAGGCCGTTGTCGGCCCGACGAACGGCCGCGTGATCTCAAACGGCGTCAACAGCATGTTCACGCCCGGCCCGGCCACGCGTCCGGAGGGGCTCGAGGACAAGTTTCTCATCGTCTCGACCGGCCGTCTGTCGAGCGAAAAGAATCAGGAGATCCTCATCGAGGCCATCGGCCGCTCGGCCTACCGCGAGCAGATCCACCTCATCCTTGCCGGAGAAGGCCCGCGTGAGGCGCACTACCGTCACCTTGCCGAGCGCTGCGGGGTGGACATGGAGATCTCGTTCTTCACGCGGCAGGAGCTGCTGAACCTGCTGCGCTGCGCCGACCTCTACTGTCACCCCGCCGAGGTGGAGATCGAGTCGATCGCCTGCCTGGAGGCCATCGCCTGCGGACTGGTGCCGGTCATCGCCGATTCGCCCAAGAGCGCGGCCAAGGCCTTCGCGCTCGATGATAAGTCCCTCTTTAAAAATAAGGACGCGGAGGACATGGCGCGCAAGATCGACTACTGGGTGAGCCACCCGGACGAGCGCGCGGACTACAGCCGCAAATATCTCGACAGCGGCACGCAGTTTGAGCAGCAGAGCTGCATGCGCCAGATGGAGCAGATGCTCTTTGACGCCGCAGCCATGGCCGGTGCGCCGGTATGAGCCGCAAGACCGTCTACTATCACGACCCGCTGCACGACGACTTTGCGCCGACCAACGGGCGCATCCGCCCGAAGCAGATCGGCGCGGATTTCCCGTATGAGCACAAGGGGCCGCTCTGGAACGCGCTCGCCTTCGTCGTATACCGGATGGTGATGACACCGTTTCTGTTTTTGTACTGCAAGCTTGTGTTCGGCCTGCGCATTGAAAACCGCAAGGCGCTGCGCGCGCTGCCGGGCGGATACTTCCTCTACGGCAACCACACGAACACGCTGGCGGACGCCTTCATCCCGACGCTGCTGGCGTTTCCGCGGCGTGCGAACATCATCACCTCCGCCGACACTGTCTCGATCCCGGGCGTGCGCAACATCGTGCAGATGCTCGGCGCGATCCCGCTGGCGAATACCATTGAGGGCACGCGGCAGTTTCTTGCCGCCATGCACCGCCGGCTCGAACGCGGTCAGGCCGTGATGATCTATCCGGAGGCACACATCTGGCCGTACTACAACAGCATCCGTCCGTTTCCGGACACGTCGTTTGCCTACCCCGTGCGCGAACGGCTGCCCGCCGTCGCCGCAGCCGTCGTCTACCGGCAGAGAAAGCTGCTGCGCGCGCTGCCGCCGCGCATCACCGTCGTTGTGAGCGACCCGTTTTATCCCGACCCAGCCCTGCCGCCGCGCAGCGCCCGGCGGGATCTGCATAAGAAAGTCTATACCTTCCTGTGCGACACCGTTTCTGCGCGCAGGAGCTATGCGCACATTGAATATCTACCCGCACAGGACCAAAATCCAGCCGCGCGATGACCGCGCCGCGCACCCAGAAAGGTGGAATCCCGCTTGGCACACTTGACCGAAGCCGCCATCCAGGACACGTTCCTGAAGCTGCTGTCCGAGCAGCCGTTTGACAAGATCACCGTGACGCAGCTTGTAGAAGAATGCCAGATCACGCGCCGGACGTTTTACTATCACTACTCCGATCTTTTTGAGCTGCTCGACATCATCCTGCGCCGTGAGACCGACCGGGCGGTCGCCGAGTTCGAGGCCACCGGCAGCTGGGAGGAGTGCATGATCACTGCGTCCCGCTTTGCGCGCGAGCACAAGCGCGCCGTCTACCACATCTACACCTCCTCACACCGGCTGGAGCTGGAGCGGCACGTCAACCGCGTGTCCGAGGAAATGATGCGCAGCTATGTCGAGCGGCAGGCAAAGGGTCTGCGCGTGAGCGAGCAGGACAAAAAGCTCGTGTGCGACCTCTACCGCTTCGGCATCACGGACATTTTCTATGCGTGGCTCGAAAACGGGATGAAGGAGGATCTCGAGACGCAGATCCACCGTCTGAGTCTGCTGTTCACGGGCAACATCCGCGCTTCCCTGTCCCGGGTACAGATCCCGGAAGAAGTCTGATCACCCACCGGCGGGCACGACCGTGTCCGCCGGTTTCACATCAAGAAAAGGAGACACACCATGCCGATTTTGGAAAAGCTTCAGCCGCAGGCCGTCTTTGCGCACTTTGAGCAGCTGTGCGCCATCCCGCACGGCTCGGGAAACACGAAAGCGATCAGCGACTATCTCGTACGCTTTGCCGCCGCGCGCGGTCTGCGCCACATTCAGGATGAATACAACAATGTCATCATCTTCTGCCCCGGCACGCCGGGCTATGAGACCGCCGCGCCGGTCATCCTGCAGGGGCACATGGACATGGTCTGCGAGACCGCGCCGGACTGCGCAAAGGACCTGACCCGCGAAGGGCTTGACCTCTTCATAGACGGCGACACGATCGGCGCGCGCGGTACGACCCTCGGCGGGGACGACGGCATCGCCGTTGCGATGGCGCTTGCCATTCTGGACGCGGACGACATCCCGCATCCGCCGCTCGAGGTAGTGCTCACGGTCGATGAGGAGACCGGTATGCTCGGCGCGGACGCACTCGACGCCTCTGTGCTCCAAGGGCGCACGATGCTTAACCTCGACTCCGAGGATGAGGGCATCCTCACCGTCAGCTGCGCGGGCGGCAATGTCTCCGTGTGCACGCTGCCGGTCACGCGCGCGGCGTTTCCGGGCACGGCGCTCACCGTCACGGTCGGCGGCCTGCTCGGCGGCCACTCGGGCGCGGAGATCGACAAGGGGCGCGGCAACGCAAACCAGCTTCTCGGGCGGGTGCTGTACGCTGTCGGTGCGCGCACGGCGCTGCGCGTCGTCTGCGTTGACGGCGGGCTGAAGGACAACGCCATCCCGCGCGAGAGCCGCGCCGTCATCACCGTCGCCGACTCCGATGCGGCGCAGGCTGCGATCGCGGACATGGACGCGGCACTCCGGCACGAATATGCGGCCGCAGACCCGGACGTGTTCGTGCGCGCAGAGCCGGTGCAGCCGCAGATGCCGCCGATGGACGCGGCGTCCACGCAGCGCGCCGTGTGTATGCTCTGCTGCCTGCCGAATGGGATTCAGGCCATGAGCCAGGACATTCCGGGACTGGTCCAGACGTCGCTGAACCTCGGCATCCTGACCACGAGCGAGCAGTGCGTGCAGGCGTCGTTTTGCGTGCGCAGCAGCGTGGCCACGCAGAAGGAGATGCTCGTCGCGCGTCTGCGCTGCCTGATGGCGCAGCTTGGCGGCAGTGTTGACGTCTCGGGCGACTATCCCGCGTGGGAATACCGCAAAGACTCTCCGCTGCGCGAGCGGATGATCGATGTCTTCCGCGAGCAGTACGGTCATGACCCGAAGGTGGAGGCCATCCACGCGGGCGTGGAATGCGGTCTGTTCGCCGGGAAATTGCCGGGGCTCGACTGCGTATCCTTCGGCCCTGATCTGACGGAGATCCACACCTGCCGTGAGCGGATGCACATCGCCTCCGTGCAGCGCGTCTGGCGCTACACGCTCGAGGTGCTGCGCCGCTGCAAGTGAGCAAAACGCAAAACCGCCCTGTGCAAAATAGCACAGGGCGGTTTTTCCATATATGTGTAATTACTTGTGCAGCTCGCGCTCGTGCACGTCACCGCTCTTGCGCGCGGCCACGGCCACAAGGCCGGAGAGCGCCATGAGCGCAATGACGTTCGGCAGCACCATGAGCTGGTTGAACATATCCGTCAGCTCCCAGACAAGATCATTGGACAGGCAGGAGCCGAGGAAGATGAAGACGAGGGCGATGATGGAGTACGGGAGGTTCGCCTTCTTGCCGAAGAGATAGTTGACATTGATGCGGCCGAAGAGGTTCCAGCCGACGATGGTCGAAAACGCGAAAAACAGCAGGCAGATTGCCACGAAGGCATTGCCGAGCGTCTCGCCAAACACGCTCGAGAACGCAAGCTGCGCCATGTTCGTCTTGGAAATGCCGTCGACCGCACCGTGCGCCAGCGGGCCGTTGCCGGCGTAAAGCGTGGAGATGACGACGAGCGCCGTCATCGTCAGCACGACGAACGTGTCGATGAACACGCCGATCATTGCGACCGTGCCCTGCTCATGCGGATTTTTGACGTTGGCCAGCGCGTGCGCGTGCGGGGTCGAGCCCATGCCGGCCTCGTTGGAGAACAGGCCGCGCTTTGCGCCCTGACTGATGGCCGTCTTGAGCGCGTAGCCGATGCCGCCGCCGATGATGGCATCCGGCATGAAAGCGTACTTGAAGATCACGCCGAAGGTCTCCGGCACGTAGCGGATGCGGGCAATGAGCACGATGAAGCCGCCGAGCAGATACAGGCAGGCCATGATCGGCACGATCTTTTCCGTGACGGAGGCGATGCGCTGCACGCCGCCGATGAAGATGAAGGCCGCGATGGCACAGACGATCAGGCCCATGACCCAGCTCGGAATGTGGAATGCGTTCTGGCACGCCTCGCCGATGGAGTTGGACTGTACCATAGAGCCCATGAAGCCGAGCGCAAGGATGATCGCGACCGCGAAGAAGCCCGCAAGGAACTTGCCGAAGCCGTTCGGGAAGGCACGCTTGATGTAGTACACCGGGCCGCCGAGGATCGTGCCGTCAGGCTCGACCACGCGGGTCTCCTGTGCGAGCACCGCCTCGGCATAGATCGTCGCCATGCCGAAGAATGCGATGAACCACATCCAGAAGATCGCGCCGGGGCCGCCGATGAGGATCGCGCCGCAGGCGCCGACGATGTTGCCGGTGCCGACCTGCGCCGCGACCGCCGTCGCCAGTGCCTGGAACGAGCTCATGCCGGCCTTGTGCTTTTCACCGTTGAGGCTGAACTCGCCGAAGAAACGCCGCCAGCCCTCGCCGAAGCAGCGCACCTGCACGAACTTCGTGCGGATGGTGAAGTACAGGCCCGCGCCGATGAGCAGGATGACCAGCACATAGTCTGACAGGTACATGTTGACGGTCTGCACGATTTTGAGTAAAGTTTCCATGTTGTTTCTCCCTCTGCATTGATTTTTTGCAAAGCAAAAAGCTGCCGGTCGATCTGACCAGCAGCTCCAGAGAACAAACAGCGCCTGAACACCCGCACAAGTCGGGCACTCGCTCTGTCCTTTTGCCTGAGAGATTCGGCTTGCGCCTTACACCTTCGGCACCCGCTCTGCACGGGATTCTCCAGAGTCTCCTCCGCCTCCAGTCTCGGCTGTGCCGATCCTTGAGGTTTCCTTGGATATTCATTTGATTGCATGGAGTATTATTACATACCCATATGCGCTTGTCAAGCCCCGATTCAAAAAAAGTTCACAGATTTCCCGTGCCGTACATCAGCGCCGTGAGCGCGACGACCGGCGCGGTCTCGCACCGCAGGATGCGCTCGCCCATGGAGCAGATGTGCATGCCGAGCTTGCGCGCCATGTCGGCCTCAAACTCCGCAAAGCCGCCCTCCGGCCCTGTGATGATGGCCGCCGTCGCGACCGGCTGCGCCGCGTGCTCGATGGCGTCGCGGATGGTTTCGCGCTCGCCGGTCTCATACATGAACAGCGGCAGGTCGGTGTGCAGCGCGTCGTTGAGCACGCTGATATAGTCCGCCGTGTAGCGCACCTGCGGAATGATGCCGCGTCCCGACTGCTTTGCCGCCTCCTCGGCGATGCGCTGCCAGCGCTCGACCTTCTTTTCGATATTGGCGGCCTTGGCCACGCAGCGCGTGCAGGAGAAAAACACGATCTCGGCAGCACCGGCCTCGGTACACTTCTGCACAAGGAAATCGCTGCGCTCGCCCTTGGGCAGGCCGGCAAACACCGTCGTACGCACCGTGGGCTCTGCCTTGCACGGGACGACCTCAATGACCTCTGCCTCGGCCTCATGCTCGAGCGTCTGCACAAGGCGGCACTTATAGTCGCGCCCTGCCCCGTCACAGATGACGATGTCGTCGCCCGCGCGCAGGCGCAGCACGCGGATATGGTCGGCGTCGCGGCCGCGGATGATTGCCCGGCCGTTCGGAAAATTCGTACCTGCTATAAAAAATCGAGCCATGGTGGTCGCCTCCGGTGAAAAGTCTCTGCTGCGATTATGGCACATCCCGCACATTTTTGCAAGCCGGGCATAGCATGTAGCGGAGGGATGGAAGATGAATGACCCCGTTTTTCTCGACAGCGCCGCATTTTTGCGCGTCTGGCAGCGTGTGACTGGCGAGGCAGGCATCACAGCAGCGCCCGCGCAGCCGGAGCCGGACGCAATCACAGCGCAGCTGCGCGTGTGTATATGCGCAAAGGCTGCCGGCGCTGCCTTCTATGCCGCACTCGCGCAGCGCGTGTGCGCCGTCCGGCAGCCGCTCGGACAGATCGCAGCGCAGGAGCGTGCGCAGCTCAGAGCGCTGCAAACAGAGTATTTTCTGCGCACGGGCGCGCTCTGTGCCCTGCCCGCCGCCTGTCCGCGGCCGAGCACGGCGGCGGCGGATCTGCGCTGCATCTATTGGCAGGAGCTTGCGCTCAGCGCGCAGCTGGATGCGGCAGCCAATGCTGCGCCGATGCCGCTCAGAGAGACGCTGCACGCCATGGCACAGCAGGACGCGCGCCACGCGCAGCGCGTGCGCACGCTGCTCACCGGACTGATTTTTTGAGGGAAATGCGCGCAAAATGTGAATCTTTCAAATTAGCACTTGACTTTACGGGAAATTTTGATTATAATGTGCAAGCTGACAATTTGAAATGAAAGCAACCCGAACAGAACGTGGAGAAGTCGCGTAGCCTGGTCGAGCGCGCACGATTGGAAATCGTGTATACCCCACAAGGGTATCGAGGGTTCGAATCCCTCCTTCTCCGCCACAAAAAGAGGACTCAATCTTTTCAGATTGGGTCCTTTCTTTTTTACAGCGAGGTGACGCCATGAAAGCCGAACGCAACAAGACAATCGACTTCCTGCCGCAGGACGCACCGGAATATCTCGCGCGCTGCCTGCGCGTTGCGCAGGATGTCCCGCTCGACGCCGTGTGTGATCGCACCATCTGCGGCGACACGTTTCAGGTCGCACCGCACCTGCCGCACGGCTTTGCTGACCTGCTGATCGTCGACCCGCCGTACAACCTCACGAAGGAATTCGCCGGCGGCGCCTTCCGCCGCATGACGGACACGAATTACGCCGCCTTCACCCGCGCATGGATTGAGCTGCTGCTGCCGCTGCTCAAGCCGAATGCTTCGATCTACGTCTGCTGCGACTGGCGCTCGAGCCCGATCATCGGCCTGACGCTCAAGGAGTATTTCCGGCTGCAAAACCGCATCACATGGCAGCGGGAAAAGGGCCGTGGGGCACAGCACAACTGGAAAAACGGCATGGAGGACATCTGGTTTGCCACGCGCACGGATGACTACACGTTCCACGTCGACGCCGTGAAGGTGCGCCGGCGCGTGCGCGCGCCCTATCGCGCCGACGGGCGGCCGAAAGACTGGGAGGACACGCCCGACGGGAAATTCCGCAACACGTGCCCGTCAAACTTCTGGGATGACATCTCCGTGCCCTACTGGTCGATGCCGGAAAACACCGCCCACCCGACACAGAAGCCCGAGAAGCTGCTGGCAAAGCTCATCCTCGCAAGCTCCGACCCCGGCGGCATCGTGCTCGACCCCTTTGCCGGGTCCGGCTCGACGGCTGTGACGGCGCGAAAGCTCGGCCGCCGCTTCGTCGCCATTGAGCGCAGCGAGCAATACTGCGCCTGGGCGGAAAAGCGGCTGGAAATGGCAGCCGAAAACCCCGCCATTCAGGGCTATGCCGACGGTGTGTTCTGGGAGCGCAATGCCGGCCGTCTGCCGCGCTGATACCGCGCTTTCTGTACCCTGTGCCCGCTGCCAGGCAGGATGCAGGATGCAGCGCATTTTCAGCGCCGATACCGCTTGACAAGCGGTCAAAATGGTGTTACAACGAAAAGCATCCGTGAAGCAAAAAAAGAAGGTGCGGATATGAAACGCGGATATCTTTACATCCTGATCACGACGCTGCTGTTTTCGAGCATGGAGGTCGCGCTCAAGTGTATTGCCGGACAATTAAACCCCATCCAGCTCAACTTCAGCCGCTTTCTGGTCGGCGGGCTGGTGCTCGTGCCGCTGGCCGTGCGTGAGCTGAAAAAGCGCCGTCTGTCGCTCGACGGCAGAGCGCTCGGCACGTTTGCACTGCTGGGACTGATGGGCATCGCTGTGAGCATGTCGCTGTATCAGCGCGTACAGGCGTCGGTCGTCGGCGTGCTGTTTTCGAGCAACCCCGTGTTCGTGACGCTGTTTGCGTTTTTGCTGCTGCGGGAGAAAATCTCCAAAAATCAGATCCTGGGTCTTGCGCTCGACGTGATCGGCATCGTGCTGATCATCCAGCCGTGGCATCTGAAGCTCGACGCGCTCGGTGTGACGTACATCCTGCTGGGCACGCTGCTGTTCGCGCTCTACGGCGTGTGCGGCAAACGGCAGTGCGCGCGCTTCGGCGGTCTTGTCGTGTCGTGCTTCAGCTTTCTGCTCGGCGCGGCCGAAATGATGGCGCTCGCCGCGCTGACGCATATCCCCTCCGTTTCCGCCGCGCTGACCGCCGCCGGTCTGGACACCTTTGCGAACATCCCCTTTCTCACGGGCTACACGGCGGCAAATCTGCCGATCGTCCTCTATATCTACATCGGCGTGACCGGCATCGGCTTTACGTGCTACTTCCTGTCGATGGAGGTCACGAGCGCGCAGACGACATCGCTCGTGTTCTTCTTTAAGCCCGCGCTCGCGCCGCTGCTTGCGTTTCTCATCCTGCACGAGGCCATCCCTGGCAATATGCTCGCCGGCATCGTGTGCATCCTCTGCGGCAGTCTGGCCTCCATCCTGCCCGGTCTGCTCGCACAGCGCCGTGCCGTACCGGTCATCCAGACAAGCACCTGTGAAGAAGAGATCGAGCAATGAGCCCGCCCTTTGCTACATATATCACGCCCGCAGCAGCCGCTGCGGGCGTTTTTACATTTTCTTCACAAAATTCTGCTTGACTGCACGATGCAGTTGTGCTATTGTCTTAATTGCTTAATACAGTGATACGCATTTCGGATAGGAGGCGCACCATGAACTGGAACATTCGCAATGACGCGCCTGTCTACACGCAGCTCGTGGATCAGATCGCCCGCGCGATCATTCTCGGTCAGTTTCCGCCGGGCGGCAGGCTGCCGTCGGTGCGGAAATTTGCAGCCGACGCCGGTGTGAACCCGAACACGATGCAGCGCGCGTTCGCCGAGCTGGAGCGTCTGGAGCTCATCCGGACGCAGCGCACGGCCGGGCGCACCGTGACGGAGGACATCGCGCGCATCGAGCGGGAAAAGCGGCGGCTGGCGCAGGCCGGCATCGACGCATTCTGGCAGGCGCTGGCGCAGCTCGGCTACGACCGGGCGCAGGCGCTCGAGCTGCTGCGGCAGGATCTGCAGCAGGCAAAGGAGGACTAACAAACATGGCAATTCTCGAATGCAGAGGGCTGTGCAAGAGTTACGGCGCAGAACCGGCACTCGACCGCGTGGATCTCGCGATCGAGCCGGGGCGCATCGTCGGTCTGCTCGGCCCGAACGGGAGCGGCAAGAGCACGCTCATCAAGCTGGCAAACGGTCTGCTGACGCCGGATGCCGGGGAAATCCTCATCGACGGCATGGCGCCGAGCAAGGAGACAAAGAAGATCGTCTCCTACCTGCCGGAGCGCACCTATTTCGCCGACTGGATGACGGCGCTGCAGCTGCTGGACTTTTTCGGTGACTTCTATGACGACTTTGACCGCGCCGCCGCCGTGCAGATGATGCAGCGGCTCGGCATCCAGCCGAAGCAGCAGATCAAGCAGATGTCCAAGGGCACGCGCGAAAAGGTGCAGCTCATCCTCGTCATGAGCCGCAAGGCAAAGCTCTATCTGCTCGACGAGCCGATCGGCGGCGTCGACCCCGCGACGCGCGACTACATTCTCAGCACCATCATCTCCAACTACAACCCCGAGGCCGCCGTCGTCATCTCCACGCACCTGATCGCAGACGTGGAACACATTCTCGACGACGTGGCGTTTCTCAGCCGCGGGCATCTGCTGCTGCAGTCGTCGGCGGATGACCTGCGCGCCAGGGAGGGCAAATCGGTGGACGCTGTGTTCCGGGAGGTATTCAGATGTTAGGAAAACTGTTGAAGCAGGATTTTCGCGCCACGGCGCGCATCATCCTGCCGGTCTATGCGGCCGTGCCGGTGCTCGGCCTGTTCACGAACCTGATCACCCGCCTGTGTGAAAACCAGAACGGCTTTCTGATCCGCGCCATCGGCGCGCTCGTGTCGTTCGTGTTTTCACTCTCACTCATCGCCGCCGTCGTGACGACAGTCGTGCTGATGATCCTGCGCTTTTACCGCAACCTGATGACGGACGAGGGCTACCTGATGTTCACGCTGCCGGTCTCGACGACGGAGCTGATCTTCTCGAAGCTGATCGTCTCGGTCGTGTGGTTTCTCGGCGCACTCGCCGTCGACGCGCTCGGCATGCTGCTGTCCGGCATGCTCGGCGGCTACGAGGATATCGTCCGGTTTCGGTTTGCCTTTACCTTCGGCGCACCGTACAGTATGCCGACGATCACGCAGACGCAGGCCGGCTGGCTCACCGTCGGCGTGGTCGTGCTGGTGGTTTTGTGCGGCCTTGCCCTGTGCCTGATGACCTACGCCGCCATGGCGATCGGTCAGAGCTTCAAGAAAAACAAAGGGCTCATGTCCGTCGTGTTCTTCTTCGTGCTTTGGATCGGCACGCGCATCGTGCTGACGCTGATCTTCGGCGCGTTCTACGGGCCTGCCAGCTCGGCCGTCAACACGATGACCGTGCTGCAGGCGCTCTGGACCGTGCTCGGCTGTGCCTGTGTGGGCGGGCTGGCGTTTTGTGCGGGCTTTTTCTTCCTCAC
>ERZ824480.2763-NODE-2763-length-12792-cov-8.951009_pt1 | contig 12792 bp, 3 predicted proteins | sample MGYA00519861_ERZ824480 | MGnify/ENA primary metagenome ERZ824480 (study PRJEB31778, sample SAMEA3449152) | human gut metagenome | biome: human gut; feature: human-associated habitat; material: faeces | place: United Kingdom | collected 2010/2012 ... | reverse complement strand
CTGCCGCACCTCGCTCGCCGTATCGGCACTTAGAATTATGCGGTATTGCCTTTACAACTTCACAAGTATCTCCCCCGCACCGGAATCCGATTGCCCTTTTCCCCTATCCCCCAACCGCGCGTACCGTTCATCTTCATCCGCTCCCCCACCCCAAAACAAAAGGCATGTGCCCCCTTATCTCTATCATAAGGTGGGCACATGCCGTTACATTATCATGATTTTATCACGCCAAAGTCATCAGGCAATGCAGCCATCGGCAAAGCTGTTGCGCTTGGCTTTCTCTTTCTGCTGGTTGCGCTTGGCGATGATTTCTTTGCTCAGGCCAATACGGTTGGTCTTGAAGTGGAAGAACGGGCGTTCCGGTACGGTGAAAATCTCCACCGGACGCATGTAACGTTCCGGCAGGCAGGCATTGATCTTATCGCGCACATCGTCCAAGGTGTAGCCATCTTTGAGCTGGACGTACAGGTACGGCAGGAAGCAGCCCTCGTGCTCATCATCCGGCACGATAACAAAGAACTCGTCCTTGATGCCCTTGATGTCGGCATCAGCCACGATGTTCTCCAGCGGCTGCACCATCAGGTCGCCGCCGCCAAAGCGCGGGGATGCGCCGCGGGTCATCGTGTAGAGCACACCGTCCTCGGACATATAGCCAATGTCGCCGGTGTGCAGCCAGGTCTTGCCGTCTGCGTGGACCTGCAGTGCCTTGGCGGTTGCTTCGGGGCGGTCATAGCCCAGCATCACGCCGGGGCCCGTCATGCAGATCTCACCGGGGGTATTGTAGGTCAGCTCTTCCTGGGTGCCGGGCTTGAAGATGCTGATGACGCTGTGAATCATCGGCACACCAACGTTGCCGTCACGCACCGGGAACGGAGCCATGGGCAGAGTGGCGTTGGAGCCAGCCTCGCTGCTGCCGTAGCCGGCAGTAAAGCGCAGGTTGCAGTTATGCTGCTTGAGGAACTCCTCAACATTGCGCAGCTGCTTGTTGTTGAATGCCTCGCAGCCGGCGCCAATGGCCAGCATGTGGGACATATCATAGTCAGCCGGAAGACGCTTGCTGCGGCGGATAACCTCCACAAACATGGGGATCAGGGGCCAGTTGTTGGGGCGGTAGCGCATCATTTCCAGGTCAACATCGTACACATCCACAAACGGATCCAGAATGAGCAGCATACCGCCGGCCAGGGGCAGCAGCATCATGGAAACCACAACAGCGATCAGAGCCGGGGGCAGGATGGTCAGCAGCCAGGTGGGGCGGAATTTATCCGAAGCGCCATAAAAGTTCATCTGGGCCAGCACGCCGATGATGCTGTGTGCAGAATGGATGACCTGCTTGGAAGGGCCGGTGGAACCGCTGGTGTAGGCGCGCAGCAGCGGGCGGTCAATGTTGACAGGAGCGGGCACAAAGCCGCGAAAACGCTGGCCCATGTTACAGAAATCAGCCCACATCATGGTATCAGAGCCACGGGCGGGAACATCCGGATACAGGGCATCCAGGGAATGCTGCAGGTAAACCGGCATAGCGGCGCGGTCGCCGCTTTCCAGAGCGGGAACGATAACATAGGTATTCACGTTGGTCTGCTCACGGTAGGCTTCGATTTCGGCCTTGGAGAAGAAGTCGTGAACAAAAATCACCTTGGCATTGGCTTTCTGAACAGCTTCAATGTTTTCTTCCAGGGTGTTGTCACGGCACAGCAGCGAAGCGCCGATGCGCTCGGCTGCCAGCAGCAGATAAATGAATTCCGGCACAGAACGCAGGAACACGGGGATCTGGTCCCCCTGCTTGACGCCAAGCACCTGCAGAGCGCGGGCGGTGGCATCCACCTTACGGAACACGGTACCCCAGGTGATATCCACGCCATAGTAGTGCATGGCAACCACGTTAGGGTCTGCAGCGCGCACGGAGAGGTACTGCTCTACGGTGCAGGCCGGAACCTGGATACCGCGCAGAACATCTGGATAGAACTTCATCCAGGGGCGGTCAATGCTGGGCTTGCCAGTCAACATCGCGTTTTCATTCATTGCAATTTCCTCCAAATGTCTTTCCCTTATAGTTGCAGGGAATTAAATTATCCAAATCAAATCACGCCAAACCTTTATGGCGCTTTCCCCTGCTGTGCACATCGTTGCACAGCGTCACCGAACCATAATGCTACAATTATCTTCGGTGCTGAATATAGTATACCATTCCTGTTTACGGAAAGCACGAGAATCCCATGGCACAAATTTCCAGAAATTGATTCCGCATGATTCACTTTTTTCACATGAATTTTTACGCTTTGGCATGGAGTTTTCTTGCAATTTCATTTTTCTCGGTGCAACAAAAGCCCCAGCTACCGCAGCAGCCAGGGCTTTATGTTTATGCGTATGTATGTTGTATTTTTAGATTTTGTTCATCCAGCTCTCTTGCAGTTCTTCCATTTCATCACTTTTGGCGCGGGTAATCAGATGGATTCCCTGCAGGACATGATGGATGTGCTCCGCAATGGCGTTGCGCTCTTTTGTCACGTTCTGGTCATCCAAATTCCAGACCTGATCAAAATATTCACTCAGGCGGTCTTCCATCACACTGTTGTTGACCATTGCAATCCGGTTGATGGGGCAGTTGTTATCCAGCCGAAGATACGATGCAGCGCCAGAAAGAAACATATTGGGGTCCGCCACATACTGGAAATCGTTCACAATGCGGCCGCTGATCAAGCGGAATTCAAGTTTTTCACGCTGCTTGCAAAGCTGCAGCACATAGCTGATGCACCGGCTGCGCTGATCCGGGGTAAGGTTGACCTTGTAACTGAAAAAGTCCAGCTCGCCGGAAACCGCCATGGAGGAAAATGCAGCTTCATAAATCAGGATGCGGATGTTTGTTTCCTCCACCACACCTTTGGCAAGGTTGTGTACGCTACGCAGCTCCGCAGGGGTAGCACCCAAAAAATCTTTCAGTTCGGCCTCGTGGGCGGTCAGGATCTCTTCAAACAAGTCATCCGGCAGCAGAAGCTCATTCAGGTGGCCGAACATCCACCGCAGATTGGAGGCCAGCAGCGTGTGCATATAGTCGTACTGGCTGATCAGCTGGCGCATGCTGGTATCGCGGAAAAGCTGGTCATCCCGCACGCAGAGCTTGGAGAAGTTATCATACAGGCTTTCGCAGTTCTGCGGGTCCTCGGTGGCGGTAACGGCAGCGCAGCGGCTGTGGCTGACCAACAGGCCGGTAATGGCAAAATCGCCCTTGACCACAAACACCGCGCGCCCGGCAGCCGCGGTGCTGCCAAACAGCTTGAAATGAATATGGCTGAAGTTGGTCAGCACGTTGATAATGAGCGCGGCATCATAGATGGGGTCCCATTTTTCGCGGCTGATATCGATCATCAGCTTGAAATAGACGTTATCATAGCTGCGCTGGTCCACCAGCTGGCCGTTTTGCAGGTTGGCAACTTTCAGGCGGTATTCGCGCGCCATTTCCATCAGGTCCATCACAGCCACAATGTCCAGCTGGCTGACGCGGCGCAGCACGGGGTGCGCCATTTTGGTCAGGTATTGCAGCATGTTCAGCTCGGCCCAAAAGTCCGTATAGGGGCCAATGCGCGCCTCGCCGCTGTCCAGCTCCTCTTGCAAATAATCATATTCAGCAATCAGGTTATCATAAATGGCGGCTTTCAGGTCACTGGGGATACTAACACTGTATTCCCGCAGCAGCAGGTCACGGCCATCATCGGTGGCTTCATCCACCACGCAGGCACTGATGCCCTCCATCACGCGCTTTTCAGTCTTTTTGGCAGGCAGCATGCGGCCGCTGACCCATTTGCTGATATAGGAAACATCGTATTGCAGGCGCTTGGCCAGGGTATAGTTCTTGACTTCCGCAACTTCCAGCAAATGCTCCAGCAGAATGCTGAATCTATTTTTATCTTCCATTACACCAAATCCTCTTCGCCCATTTAGTTTGCACTTTTCTTTTATTCTATTATACAAGTTCCATATTTCGATTGCAAATTCAAATGATAACAGGTAAGGAAAAAATGAAGAAAATATATTAAAATCTTTCACAATTCGCGGCCGCATTCTTTGGCATCCATGCCAGTTTATTGTTTTTTTGTTGTTGGAACTGACAAAGTTTGTTTGTTCTGCTTGTGATATCCTCCAAAAATTATACTTCGCGCGCCATATTTGCCAAATTTAGCCGCAGCTTTTTAGTAGGTTTTGCCCTTGCACCGGCCTGATGTGCTCGCCATGTTTTTGTGTGTTGCCTTTATTATGCGGGTAAGGTAAATTGCGATTTTTTAATCGTGTACTATTTCTAGCTTTCGGCGGGGTGGGGTCCCCCGCCCTACTGATTGTTTAAGGGTGTGCTGCCCATTATAATTTGTTCTGTAGGGAACGGTCTTGACCGTTCCGAGGCCTTGTCCGATTGGTCGTGATGGGATTTGTGGCAGGGCAAGGTGCCTGCGGGCGCAGTGACTGTTCCAAGGCGTTGGATTCGATTGCTTTAGGTTTGCGGCAAGGAACCACCCCTCAGGCCGCTTCGCGTCCAGCTCCCCTCCAGGGGAGCCACCACAATCATGGGGTCCCCCGCCCTACTGGCCTGGCAAATATTTCACCGAACCTATGCCCCAAAATACAAAAATGTCGCAGCAGACTGTTACATCTGCTGCGGCATTTTTATTTAGAGGTTAATGGGCTGGGTTACAGCTCATTGTTCCGGCTGTGGGATTACTGCCGAATGCCGGTGTTCTTATCGAAATGATAAGTGCGGCCATCGATGACTGCATCGCCCTTAGCCATGGTGCCATAGATCGGGTCGAAATAGTAACGCTTGTCAGCGCTCCAGCCCTTGATCATGTGGCCCTGTGCATCGTAACGGACCCACTTGCCGGTACCATCGGCGCGGTCAGCCCACTGGCCAGCTTCGGATTCCTGATAGACATCCTTGCTGGTGGCTTTCTTGCCCTGGTCAACGGCATCCAGCCAGTACCAAGCGTCGGAAGCCGGGTCATAGATTTCCTTGCCGCGGCCATCCAGGCCCTGGCGAACGCCCTTTTCGTACCAGAAGTCAGCGCCTTTGATGGTCAGCCACTGGCCGTCCAGAGCGATACCGGTGTACTCGTCAAATGCGCAAGGTACACCGTCAATATCGCCTGCGCCCTTAGCCATAGCGCCGGTGATCAGGTCAAAGTAGTAGGTGCCCTTATCGGTCGTCTGCCAGCCCTTGACCATGTGGCCGTTCTCATCGTAACGGACCCACTTGCCGGTGCCATCGGGCTTATCAGCCCACTGGCCGGCGGCGGATTCCTGATAAACGTCCTTGCTGACGGTCATTGCGCCGCCCTGGACAGCATCCAGCCAGTACCAAGCGTCGGAATCGGGATCATAGATCTCTTTGCCGCGGCCGGTGGTACCCTGCTTCACGCCCTTTTCGTACCAGTACTTCTTGCCGTTTTCTTCAACCCAGCCGTTCTTCTCGCCGTACTTGGCGGTGTAGTCCTTGCCGTTGAAGGTGACAGCAGCGGTGGTAACGCCGCTGGTCTGCTTTACCGTTGCATCCACGAACTGTGCGCTTGCACAGTTCTTATCGGTGCAGGTAAAGACAGCCATTGCGGTAATGGTGGTCTTTTCAGCGGCACCGTGAACGGTGCGCTCCTCGGCTTCGAGAGCCTGAGTTTCTTCGCCGCCGTTGTTGGTATTATCACTAGTGTTGTCACCCTCACTGGGAGTGGTGGGTTCCACAAACTCTGCCGTGATAATGACATCATTCTTGTCCATATTGAATGTTCCAACGCCATCGCTTACATTCAAAGTGGTGTGTAGGTTGCCAGAATCCAGCTTCGGATTCTCTTTCAGCACATAATTTGCCTTGTCCTCATCCGGCTTAAAAGTAACAGTAACGCTCGTACCTTCTTTAATTTCACCGGTCGGGTTAACAGTAGCAGTACCATTGGTTACATTGCAAGTTACGGTATGAGTAGTCTTTGCAAATACGGCCTTAACAACAACATCATAGTCCGGCATGTAGAAGCTATACTTGCCATTGTTCGGTGTCAGTGGCTTTGCGGTAGAAGGATCACCCTTCTTTTCGTAACACACAGAGCTTTCTTCCAGCTTATAGTTTTCGCCATTTGCCGTAAAGGTAACCTCAACCGGATCACCCATAGCTGCAGTTTTTACGCTGAGGTTTGCGGCACCGTTGGTCACGTCAGAAGTAATGCTATAAGTCTTATCCGGCATAGCTTCAAACTTAGCATCAACGGTAACATCAGCAGCGGGCATCTTGAAGGTTGCTTCTCCCTTTTCATTCAGGGTCAGCGTCACGGTCTCGGTCTTTTCACCGTTATTGTAGCTGTAAGTCAGGCCGCCCTCTTTGAGCTGATAGCCCTCTTTAATGTTAGCAACAGTAACGGTAATTTCGGTATCCTGCGCAGCCTTGTCCGGATTTACGGTAACAGTAGCGACTTCACCTTCAACAGGATTCACCTTAACTGTGTACTCTTTAACCTCTTCAAACGCTGCGCTGACAGTTGCATCGCCAGCGGGCATTGCAAAGGTGTAAGTGTTGGCCTTTTCTGTGTCAGGAGTTGCTTTCAGGGTCTGATTGTCGCCGTAAGTAACCACCACACCGTCAGCCGTCAGGGTATAGCCATCCTTCGGGGTAGCCACAACGGTAACGCTGGTGCCCTCAGCAACCTTATCCAGGTCAGCTTCGGGGCTGGTGATCTTCAACGTATCCTTGTTAGCATCGGCCACCTTGACCTCATAGGTCTTAGCGGCTTTGGTAACACTGATGGTCACATCGCCGTCCGGCATGGTGAAGGTGTAAACCGTCTTAGCCTTTTCGGTGGTAGCCTGGGCTGCGGCTTCGTCCTGCGCTGCTTCCTGAACTTCAGTCAGGGCAACATCGGTATTGCCGTTCTTTGCGGTAACGGTAACGATATCGGTGCCTTCCTTTTCTACGGTCAGGGTAACGGTATCGTCCTTGATGTAGGTGTTGCTGGTGGTGCCCAGGGTCAGGGTAACGCCTGCAACTGCATCGGGCAGGGTAACGGTGTGGGGGGTGCTTTCGGTTGCGGTATGGCAATCAGAGCACAGGTACACATTGTTGCCAACGGACTTGGTTTCCAGCTCGTCCAGAGCCCAGGTATGGCCCTTGGGCAGTGCGCCGTCAGCGTACTTCTTTTCACCCTTGGTCAGGCCGTACTTGTTGGTGCGGGCCTGGGTGTAAGCGGGGGTATCGCACCATGCTTCAACGGAAACATCGGTGGTTGCGCCGCTGTTCAGGTCGCTGACCATGTCGGACATCGGCATGGTTTCAACCAGGTTAGCGCACCACATGAACTCTTCGTTCTTGTTCTTCTCGTCAGAGCTGCCCATGTTCTGGTTGTAACTCGGGTTGTAGTTCCAGGACTCGGTCTTGTAGCTCTTACGGTTTGCATAAGAAGTGCCGGAGGCATCGGTCTTGACTTCTGCCTTGCCGTCCACCAGTTCCTTATAGGTGTTGGACAGGTTGGTGCCGACAGAAACGACCAGCTGATCCTTGGTGGTGTTGATGCCGGTGATCACAGTCTGGCCCTGCTGGGTGGTGGTAGCAAAGCTGTAGCTGTCACGCAGGGTCAGGCCAGCCAGAGGATGGTTCTTGAAGGTGCCCAGATACTTCACACTGCTGGTATCCTGGGCGCTGTCCATGATAACCATGCTCATGCCGGGAAAGTGGGTATCGGGAACTATGTTGCCGTCCTTATCCTTGGTCAGCTTAATGCCGCCATAGACGGTGTTGTATTCCTTCACTTCTTCCACTGTGCCGGTGGTCGGGTCCATACGGTAGATGGCGTTGTTGACGTTGAAGTACAGCTTGCCATCATACAGTGCGGTAGAGTGTACCAGTGCGGGGTAGATCCGCTTTGCAGCAGCGTCTGCCAGGCACTCGGTGTTCAGGTTGTTTTCAACCTTGGTATGCTTATCTTTTGCACTGGTATCGATCTTATAGATGGTGCCAGCTTCGGCCAGGACCTTGGCATTGCTGTCGTCATCATTGAAGTTGCTGCTGGTTTCCTTCAGATCGTTGTAGTACATCAGGATGATATCAAACGGGTCATCCGTCTTGGTAAAGCTGCTCATGCTGAAGTTGAAGCCGCCGGAGCTGCTGGAATCCTCTTTGCGGATATAGTAGTTCGCATTACGCGGACGTGCTTCCAGAGTATCGGGGCCCTGGTTCTGCATCTTCTTCATGAACTGCTGCATCTGGGAGTTGTTACCAGAGCTGCCGGAACCAGAGCTGCCGTTGTTGCCGTTCTCGGACTGCTGGCGGCGCATGTTGTTGTACAGGTTCTGGTTGGTCGTGGTATCAACGTAATAGAAGTAATTATTGTCGAAGTAGATGGGGCTGCAGATAGAGGTGAACCAGGTATCCTCGTAGCAGGTATCGGTGTAACGGGTCTCGTTCTTGTTCTCCGTCTTGGTGTAAGAGTAATGCGGCTTGCCGTTGTTCAACACAACATTGCCGTCATCATCCACATCGGGATTCTTGTTCTTGGTGTAGGTGTAGCCATCGTACAGCGAGTCAATGTAATCATAGTACTTGCTGTAACGGCCTTCCAGACCGGAGGGAGAAACCAGGAAGTTGACATGGCGCAGGTCGCCTGCGTTCTCAACGCGGGTCTGGGCCATGCACTCGGTGTTCACGTCATCATAGCAGACGTCAACATAGTACCAGTTCTTGTTGGCTTCGCCGGTGGTCATCGTAGCAGAATTGCTGTCGCCCTGCAGCTTGTTGACCTTGACTGCGTTGAAGTAGTGGACGTTGTTGAACATGCCGCCGCCGAACGCATTACCGGCAACACTGGTATCAGAAGTATCGCAGTAATACAGGATCTGGGCAAAGTCAACAACAGCATCGTTGCCTACTTCATCGGGGGTCTTCCAAACTTCTTTGCCGTCAACGGTCTTTTTATAGATTTCCTTGTTGTCAGGCAAATTCTGGACCATGTAGTTAAATGCAGCTGCATAGCCCAGGCAGATGCAGCCATACTCAACGCCCTTAGCGCCGATCTCGCCGCCCAGCAGGGCGCCGAAAGCAGTCGTCTGGATGGGGTCGTTGTTGCCGCCGCCGGTGATATCGCCCATGGAGCCCATATCGAATTCTGCAACCTGGGAGATCCAGTCGTGCAGGATCAGCAGCTTGGTGACATAGTCAGCGTCACCCAGCTTGGCAACCTGTGCCAAGCCTGCATCACGGATGGCTTTCAGAGCTTCGCCATAGTTCATGACGTAAGACATGAACGCCTGCGGCAGCATGTTCAGCATGAATGCCATGGTGGTCGGCGGGACATCATCGTTCGGATCAATGCTGCACAATATCTTGATTGCGCCCATGGTGCCGGTGATGCTGCCATCCTCGCCCTGCTTCTGAACGCCCTTGGAGGTCCAGAACGGGGCAACCACGCCGAAGTACTCTGCTTCGTCCTGGTTGAACTGCGACAGCTGGAAGTAGTAGTAGTTCATCTGCGCAGTCGAGACATCGTAAGTATTGGTGACCTGGTTGCCCTGGTCGTCCACATACACGGCAGTCTTCTGGCTGTCGTACAGCAGCAGGCTGTTCTTGCCCTTGTTGTCGCCGCTCTGATAGGTGAAGTTCACCTTGCTTGCGTCAACCGGGTTGTTCTGCATATCGTACCAGTTGCCGTCCTTCATTGCGGACACCAGGGTAACGCCGGTGCCGCCGGAGGTGGTATCCAGGGTCGGGGTGCCGCCCACGTTGATGTAGACGGAATTGTCATTCTGGTCTACCACAACGCTGACCGGCATGGTCATTGCCGGCTGGGTTTTGATTTCTTCGCCGCAGACAGCGCACTTGAAGGTGACGCTGGTGCATTCCCAGTCAATGGTAACGGGAGCGCCGGCAGAAATTTTGCCGGTTTCGCTGTCATAGAACAGCTGGGCGTTGCTGTAGTCAGCGGCCAGCTCGCCCTCGATCTTCTTCATTTCCCAGTTGAAGGTAGCAACAAAGTTGCCATCTGCATCCTTGGGCACGACATGGCTCTGGCAGGGCAGGGCGGCAATGTCGTCGGTGCGGGTGGTGGGTTCCTTGTATTCCTTCTTAACCGGGCTCTTGTCAGCGGGCACGCTGGCAGAGTAAACGGTCTTGCCGGCAACGCCGGGCTTTGCCTCGGTGGTATCCTTGGTTACGGTGCCTTCTACCTTCTGGTAGGCATCGTCCTTTTCACAGGTATACACAGCGGTGTAAGCCCAGCCGTCATCGGTCTTGGTCCAGTAACCATCGGGGGTCTCTTTCCAGGTATGGGTGTGGCCATCCTCCGGGTTGGTGTCATTCCAGTACCATTTCGGCTCGCCATAGGTATGGCCGTCTGCAGCGGCGCTGGCCGCAAAGGTATCGGAGTTTTCAGCAACGTAAGCCTGTGCGTAGCTGTCAGCCTGCTGCGCAATCACTTCATCATCGCTGTTGGTCATGGACTCCATCGCAGAGGTCATGCCGGAGCTGCCGGTAAAGGTAACGGCGGTCACAACGCCTGCGGCGTTCGTCTCATAGCCCAGGTCGGTAACGGCGCTGGACAGATGATACGTTTTGATGGTGGCAGCCATCACCGATGCCATCTCGTCCTTGTTCAGGCCATAGGCTTCGGTGTTGATCTTGCCGGCTGCGGCGTTGGCGTACATGGCATCGGCCAGTGCATTTTCCAACGCTGCAAGGCTCATGCCCGCCTTGCTCTGTGCAGTCGCTTCCAGCTTGGCATCGTCCTGCTCCAGTTCATGCACTTCGCCCTGGGCAGCCAGCGTTTGGGCTGTCTGCTTGATCAGGTCTGCGGTGCTGGTGAACTTGGGCAGGGACTGCACAGCGCTGGCCGCGCTTGCTGCGCTAGCTGCAACAGACTGCGCTACCGAAGAATCAATCTTGGTAGTTTCGGCTGCTGCGGGAAGCGCCACGCTTTGGGCAACCATGGCTGCTGCCAGCACGGATGCACCAAAACGCTGAAGGTTTTTCTTCATAGTTTTATCCTCCCTTAAGTGTTACTACTTTCACCTTTTGTGTGAAAAGTGGTACGGCAGATGTGCGGCACTTTGCAGGTGTTGATTGCAAAACGCCTGGTTGTGCTCCCCTCGGTCTGGCGATCCCTTGCCGGGCTGCGGCCTGCTTTTGGGGCTTTTGGCCCCGGCACAGCGGCTGACAAAACGTTGTACCGGCTGCATGCCTTGATCCCGCAAATGATAACCATTCCGACACATCTAAGTATATACATTATATCACAGTTGCCAGAATTTGCATAGTTCATTAGAGCGGTTTCTATCTAAATTTTTGTCCTTGAATCAACTGAAACCTGTTTTTCGCACATTATTTGCGTTGCGGTGCGGTGACTCTTTGGCGGTATTTATTAACATTTTTGAATGGTTTATTCCTGATTTTATCAAATGATTAAACATTTACCCCGATAATGTTCTTTGCAATCTCTTAATACAATCACCCGGTATTGTGACCGCGCATTTTTTGCCATTTCGGTTTGGCTTGTTGAGAGATTTGGCAGAGATTGGAGGAAACTTGAAGGGAAAATTGGAGGTTGAGAATTGCCCATTATAAATTGTACTGTAGAGAGCGTTCCTGACCGTTCCGAAAACTTAGGAATAGATCAACTCTTGCCCCTTAACCGCGACCTGAAATACACCTTCCCAAGGTAGGGCGGTGTGAGTGCCCCCTCCTGCTCCACTTTTTCAAAGTTCCGAATGGTGTCCTCTCCCCTATCTACAATTCCTGATGTTTTCATGATGCCTTCCTTGGTCTTCCACACCCGGCCTTTGCCCCCTCCCCGTCCCATAAGTCGTACACAACAAAAAGGCCCCTGCCTTAACAGCAGGAGCCTTGAAAGCTATATCACAAGCCGAAAATTACTTCTCGATCTTGGAAACAACGCCGGAACCAACAGTGTGGCCGCCTTCGCGGATAGCGAAACGCATGCCTTCTTCCATGGCAACCGGGGTGATCAGCTCAACGTGCATATCAACGTTGTCGCCGGGCATGCACATCTCAGTGCCTTCGGGCAGGGTGATGATGCCGGTAACGTCGGTGGTACGGAAGTAGAACTGAGGACGATAGTTGTTGAAGAACGGGGTATGACGACCGCCTTCTTCCTTCTTCAGGACGTAAACATGGCCATCGAAAGTGGTGTGGGGATGAACAGAGCCGGGAACAGCCAGAACCTGGCCACGCTCGATCTGGTCACGGTCAATACCACGCAGCAGAGCGCCGATGTTGTCACCAGCCTGAGCGAACTCGAGGCTCTTGCGGAACATTTCCAGACCAGTGATGGTGGTGGTCAGCTTCTCTTCCTTCAGACCAACGATTTCCATCTGATCGCCGACATGAGCAGTACCACGCTCAACACGACCGGTAGCAACGGTGCCACGGCCGGAGATGGTCATAACGTCCTCAACGGGCATCAGGAACGGCTTATCAGCAGCACGGTCCGGGGTCGGGATGTAGCTGTCAACAGCGTCCATCAGCTCCCAAATGCACTTGTATTCCGGAGCATCGGGATCCTTGGAAGTGCTCTCCAGAGCCTTCAGAGCGGAACCACGGATGATCGGGGTGTTGTCGCCGTCGAAATCCTGGCTGTCCAGCAGTTCGCGAACTTCCATTTCGACCAGGTCGAGCAGCTCTTCGTCGTCAACCATATCGCACTTGTTCAGGAACACAACGATCTTGGGCACGCCAACCTGACGAGCCAGCAGGATGTGCTCACGGGTCTGCGGCATCGGGCCATCGGTTGCAGCAACAACCAGGATAGCGCCGTCCATCTG
>ERZ824480.2757-NODE-2757-length-12811-cov-3.044450_pt1 | contig 12811 bp, 10 predicted proteins | sample MGYA00519861_ERZ824480 | MGnify/ENA primary metagenome ERZ824480 (study PRJEB31778, sample SAMEA3449152) | human gut metagenome | biome: human gut; feature: human-associated habitat; material: faeces | place: United Kingdom | collected 2010/2012 ... | reverse complement strand
GCCTCCAGCGCCTCCGGCGTCTCCTCCTGCACCACCCACACATAGGAACCGAGGCTCATAAGCTCGAAGAACAGGAAGGTGGTCTTGAGATCCGCCGACAGGAACACGCCCATGGTGAAGCTCAGGCACAGCAGGAAGAAGAAGTGGTAGCGCCGCAGATGGTGGTGGCCCCGGAAATACTGGGGCGTCAGCAGGGCCGACACGAACCACATGAAGCTCACCACCAGCCCATAGATGCACCGGAAGCCGTCCAGGGTGAAGTGGATGCCGCACAGGGGGATATCCAGGGATTCGCCGGACCGGGTGCACACCGCCAGCACCATCACAAGAAGCGTCAGCCCCGTGACGGCGCAGGACCAGCGGCCCAGCCCGGATTCGCTTTCGCTGCGGGTCAGCAGCAGGGGAAGGGCCCCCGCCAGGGGCAGCAGGATCAGAAGAAGCAGCATCACAGGCCCACCGCCTTTCCGATCACGTCCAGCAGCCACTGGGGAAACAGGCCCATCAGCAGGCAGGCTGCCGCCAGGATGGCGGTGGGGACGGTCATCATCCAGCCCGCCTCATGAGCGGAGCCCTCCGGAATGGCCGGGGCCTCCGTCCGGGGGAACCAGGCCTTCAGCACCACCTGGAACATATACACCGCCGTCAGCAGGGCCGACACCAGCAGAGCTGCGAAGCCCACCAGCGGCAGCCAACCGCCGATATACACCGCCGCCCGGGCGATGTACCACTTGCTGACAAAGCCGTTGAAGGGGGGGATACCCGTCAGGGCGCAGGCCGCCGCCGTGAAGCAGGCGAAGGTCACCGGCATATACCGGCCCAGGCCCTCCAGCTGGGGCACGTACTCCCGGTGGGCGTAGTGCAGCACCGCACCGGCCGTGAAGAAGGCCATGATCTTTACCACCGAGTGGACGATCAGGTGCAGGAAGGACGCTGCCAGGGCCTGGGTGGTCATCAGGGCGGCGGCAAACAGAATATACGACAGGTTCGACACCGTGGAGTAAGCCAGCCGCAGCTTGAAGTGCCGCTGCTTCAGGGACATGCAGGAGCCGTATACAATGGTGATGATGGGCAGCAGCAGCGCCAGCTGCTGGGCCCATGTACCGGACAGAATGTCCGGGCCGAAGCTGTAATAGATCAGGCGGATGCAGGCGAAGGCACCGGCCTTTACCACGGCCACCGCGTGCAGCAGGGCTGTGACGGGGGTGGGGGCCACCGCCGCCGAGGGGAGCCATCCGTGCAGCGGCCAGATGGCCGCCTTGACGCCGAAGCCCACAAAGGACAGGGCGAACACTGCCAACAGCATGGACACGTCGCCGTCATAGCCTGCCAGATGGCCGCCCAGGGTGAAGTCCACCGCGTCGTGGATGGCCAGGAACACCAGGCCGATAAACGCCAGGGCCGCGCCGGAGATGGAGTAGACCAGGTACTTGATGCCGGCCTTTTTGGCGGCCTTGGTCATGGGCTGCATCACCAGGGGCAGGGTGGCCAGAGTCAGCAGCTCATAGAACAGGTACATGGTCATCATATTGGCGGAGAAGGCGATGCCCAGGGTGACGCCGAAGGATGCCGTGAAAAATGCCCAGAACATGTGCAGGTGCTTTTCGTGGCGCATGTAGTCAAAGCCATAGAGCATGGTGAAGGGCCACAGGGTGGCAGACAACCCCGCAAACAGACGGGCGGCCCCGTCCATGCGGAAGGCGATGGTCAGCCGGTGGGAAAAGTGCAGCAGGGTGAACGTGCCGTCATCGCACAGGAGGATGGCCGCCCAGGCCAGGGCGGTGGTGCCCAGGATCAGGAGGCTGTATACCAGGCGGCGGCAGCTCTCGCTGCGGATGGGCAGGAAATAGGACAGCAGGCCCAACACCAGCGGCAGGAACACCGGCAGAAGGAGAAGGATTCCATTCATATGGCGCACCTCCTTACAGAATGGACCCGGTGATGTGCTCCATCACGGGGACAGTGATGCCGGACAGCAGGCCCAGGATCAGGCTGGCTGCGGCGAACAGTGCCAGGGACAGCACCAGCAGCAGCGGCTCCCGGACCCGGCTCCGGGCCGGGAAATCCTGCCCCGGAAAGAAGGCGCGGCACAGCGGCGGAAACAGATAGGCCGCCGTCAAAAGCGCCGAGATCAGCAGCACCGCCGGAATGATATAGCACAGGGGGGCGGACATGCCGTCCAGGGCGCCCAGAGCCAGATACCATTTGCTGAAGAAGCCGCCGAAGGGGGGGATGCCCACCAGGGACAGAGCCAGGGCGGCAAAGCAGCCCATGGTCACGGGGATCCGGCGGCCCAGACCCGGGAAGCCGTCGATGGTTTCCGTTCCCGTCAGGAAAATGATGGAGCCGGCGGACTGGAACACGCCGATCTTGGCCAGCGCGTGGGACAGCAGCTGCAAAAGGCCACCCAGCAGGCCCACCGGAGTCATGAGGAATACGCCCAGCAGCACATAGGAGATCTGGGAAATGCTGGAATAGGCCAGACGCTTTTTCAGGCCGTTTTCCGTGCAGCCCATAAACGAGCCCATGAAAATGGTCACCAGGGTCAGAACGATGCACACGGTCTGGACCCAGGTGCCCCGCAGGGCCTCCGCGCCAACGGTGAAGTAAATGACCCGGATGGCGGCGATGGCCCCCACCTTGGCGATGATGCCGGAGAGCAGAGCATGGGCCGGAGCCGGGGCCACGGGATGGGCCGAGGGCAGCCAGTTGTGCAGGGGGTACAGACCCGCCTTGGCGCCGAAGCCCAGCAGCATCAGAAATGACGCAGCCAGCAGGGTAGGAGAGAGAGTCTGGAAATATCCGCCACGGACGAAGGCCAGGGAGGATTGCTGGGCCAGCAGCACCACGCCGAACAGGGCGATGAAGCCGCCGCAGACGGAGTAGTACAGGTATTTTACCGCGCCCAGCAGGGCCTTGGGACGCTGGGTGTGCAGCACCAGGGGGAACGACAGCAGGGTGGTGAGCTCATAAAACAGGTATAGAGTCACAAGGTCTGCCGCCAGAGCGGCGCCCAGCACCGCCGCCTCCGTCAGCATCAGGAACACATAGAAACGGGGATGGTGCCCCTCGTGGGTCATGTAGACGGTAGCGTAGGGGATGGTCAGCAACCAGCACACGGCGGTCAGCAGGCAGAAGAACCGGCCCAGGCCGTCCAGCCGCAGGGAAAACGTCAGGTCGGCGGTCATGTGCCACACCGGTGTGGCCGTGTCGCCCAGGGTGCAGGCAGCAATCAGCAACGCAAGCAGCAGGGCCTGGCCCACGGCCAGGATCACCGTGCGGGCCCGGTCATTCCGGATCAGGCTCAGGGCCGCCATAGCCAGCGGCAGCAGGAGGATCAGATACAGCATATTCGATTCCTCCCTTTCTCACTGACAGAACAGGTCCATGCCTTGACGGAACAGGTCCATGAGCCCATAGGACCGCAGGCCAACAGCGATGTTCAGGGCCGCGAACACCAGGCCCGGCACGGCGGCCCAGCTCAGGCGGCGTGTGCGCTCCGTTTCGGCCTCCGGCACCCACAGAAGCAGGGTGGTATACAGGAAATACAGCACGTTCAGCAGGGTGGACAGGGCCAGCGCCAGCAGCACCGCCCAGGTGCGCCAGCCCATGTGGAAGGCCGCGGCGGCAAAGTACAGCTTGGGGATGAAGCCCGCGAAGATGGGAATGCCCACCATAGACAGGGCTCCCACGGTGAACACGCACCCGGCGGCGGGGCTTCGGTGGGCGGCGCCCCGGAGGCTGTTGAAGTCCTGATGCCCGCCGGAGACGGCCATCAGGTCCGCGCCGGACAGGAACAGCATGGGCTTGGTCAGGGCATGGGACACGATCTGGAACAGCACCGCCCCCAGGGCGGCCTCCGTTCCCATGCCCAGGCCCATGTAGATATAGCCGATCTGGGCGGCGGAGGAGTAGGCGATCATGGTGGTCAGCCGCCGGGCGAAAATGGCGGAGACGGACCCGGCGATCATGCCGCCGATGCCGAACAGCAGCAGCACCGTCTGGATGCCGGAGGCGGCGAACACGTCGATACCGATAACCTGATAGATGACCTTGATGAGAAACACGATATACCCCTTGGACACCACACCGGACAGGATGCCCGAGGAGGCCGGGGTGGCCTGGCCGTAGGTATCCGGCATCCACAGGTGGAAGGGGAACAGGCCGCTTTTGATGGCAAGTCCCGCGGTCATCAGGCCCAGGGACATGGTCACGGAGAACCGGTGCCCGCCGGTGCTCCACAGCTCCGCGATGGCGGTGTGCAGCTGGGGGAACAGCAGGTGGCCGGTGACGGAATAGGTGAAGATGACGCCGATCAGGAACAGGCCGGAGCCCATCAGGGCGAAGATCATGTACCGGGCAGAGGCAATCAGGGCGCGCCCGCCCCGGCGCACCGACAGCAGGGCGCAGGAGGCGATGGTCAGCACCTCAATGAACACGTAGCCGGTGAAGATATCGTTGGTGTAGCACAGGGCCACCAGCGCCACATGGGCCAGGTCCACCATGACCCAATAGAGCTTCTGCTTGTCGGCTGGAACGTCCTGCAGGATGCGGCGCATACCGCCCAGCACGCTCAGCAGCATGACCCCGGCAAACAGCATGGCCAGGAAGGACTCCAGAATACCCGCCGTCAGCTCGTTGCCCCAGGGGGCGGGGTAGTGGCCCATCATATAATAGTAGCGGACGTGGTGCACCGCGCAGTATACCAGCACAGAGCCCTGGAGCACCACGCTGGCAGACAGCAGGAAAATGCTCAGCCGCCGGGCCCAGCGGGCGTTGGCGGCAAAGGACACCACGGCGCACACCAGGGACAGAATGATGGAGAAGAAGGGGAAATTCTGCACAAAGCTCATTGCTCGCCGTCCTCCTTCTGCCGCTTTTTGTGGGACATCATCATATACAGCTTGTCCATGTCCAGGGTGCGGTAGGTCTGGTAAATGCGGACGGTCAGGGACAGCATCACAGCCGACACACTGACGGACACCACGATGCCCGTCAGCACCAGGCCCGCGGGGATGGGGTTGACGTAGTGCTCCATAGAGGTGACGCCGTCCACGATGATGGGAACGGTGCGGCCGGTGATATAGCCCCGGTCCGCCAGCAGCAGGAACACGCCGGAATCCATAATGTCCAGGCCGATGACCTTTTTCAGCAGGTTCCGGTCAAACAGCAGCATGCAGAAGCCGATGACGAACAGCAGAATGGCTACCACCAGCTCGTAATTGGAAGCAAGGGCCTTCAGCATCATAGCTCCCCCCTTCTGAAGTACATATAAAGGCTGTACATGGTGCAGCACACCACGAAGCCCACCGCCACGTTCAGGGGCAGGATCAGCCCGGCGGACAGGATGCGCCCGGGGGTGCCGGGGGAGATGATGGAGTGCAGGTGGTTGGCGCCGGTATAGAAGGAGTAGCTCTTGGCCAGGCAGTAAAAGCCCAGGGAGCACAGAACCACCGTCTGTAGCCGCCGGGGCCGCAGCACGGCGGAGGCCGCACCGTCGCCCCACACCATGGCAAACAGCATCAGTCCGGCCGCCAGAATGGAGCCGCCGGAGAAGCCGCCGCCGGGAGACAGGTGGCCGTTGAGCAGGATGTAAATGCCGAACACCAGGATTACCGGGATCAGGAACCTGCACATGGGGGCCACAATGGGGTCCGAGGCATAGTCCACCACATCGGGCTGTTGGAGCCAGCGCTTTTTGCCGGAGCGGTTGAGCAGGATGGTCACGGCGCACATGGCGGTGAACAGCACAAAGGACTCGCCCAGGGTATCGAAGGCACGGTAGTCCAGGATCATGCCCGCCACGGTGTTCACCGCGCCGGTCTCCTGGGTGCCCTGCTCCACATAGCGCCGGGCCACCTCGTTGACGGTGGGGGCGGTGTCGGAGCCGTAGGGGGGCAGGTCCGCCGCCGTCAGCAGCATCAGGACCGCCAGCACCCCGCACAGAAGTCCCGCCAGAACGTTATACAGCCGCAGGGAGCGGTGGACGCCCAGGTTGAACAGGCCCATATCCCGCCGGGGGGCGGGGCGGCGGTCGTCGTCCTCCGCCGGGCGCTGGGGGGCCTCCTTCTGCAGCTGCTCGGACAGGTCCAGCCCGCCGTGGAGCCAGAGCTGCACCAGGGAGGGCTCAGAGGGTGTCGTCATGGTGGTCCTCCTCTCTGCGGGCCTCATGCTCCGCGTCCTTGTCAATGAGGTTGATACGCCGCAGGGTCAGGAAAAACAGAATGCCCGTGATGCCTGCGCCCACGGCGGCCTCGGTGATGGCCAGGTCCGGGGATTCCAGCAGCAGCCACACCACGGACATGATAATGGAATAGGCCATATAGATGATAACGGCCCGCATGGGCTTTCGCACCAGCGCCGTGGCCACGGCGCAGATCACCAGCCCCGCCAGCAGGAGAATGCGGAAGGTCGTGCTCATGCTCTGTCCTCCTGTTCTCCGTCGGGCAGCTCCAGGTGCTGCTCCAGATTCTGGTTCACCCGGTACTCAAACTGGGCCAGCATATGGCCGGACAGGGGAGAGGTGCACCACTGGAGGATCACCATCAGCAGCAGCTTCCACAGCACCGGGCGCAGGCCCACCGCCAGCATCACCGCCAGCACCAGCAGGGAAAGACCCAGGGTGTCGGCTATGGAGGCGGCATGGAGCCGGTTCAGGGAAAAGTCGAAGCGGAACAGGCCCACGATGGCGGTCAGCAGGGCGAAGCACCCGGCCAGCACGATGACGGCAAAGCGGAACAGGATCGACTGCTCATACAGCGACGGCACAGCCAGCGTGGCAATCGTCGCTGCAGCGGCCATCGTTAAAACCGGCACGCTGACGATGCCCGCGCTGACGGCGGTCTCGCCGATGATGAGCGCGCCGACCAGACTGACCGTATGGCTGATAGACTGCGGCGCACGCAGCCCGGCCTCGCGGACGATTTCTAAAAGCAGCGTTACGCAGAGCATTTCCAGCATTGGCGGCAGCGGCGTGGATACCTCGCCCTGTGCCAGCTTGGTCAAAAGCCGGATAGGGATGATCTCCGGCGCAAAGGCCACGGCCATGACGTAGAGCCCCGGCCCGAACACGGCCAGCAGGAAGGCGAGATATTTTAAAATACGGATAAGTCCGGCAAACACTGCGCCCGAGGCGTAGTCGTCGAGGCACTCGAAGTGCTCGGCAAAAAAGCTGGGCACAATGAGCGCATACGGACAGCCCGCTACAAGAACGACGGCCTTGCCCTCACACAGGCGGGCACAGGCCGTGGCGGGGCGTTCGGTGTAGGCAGCTGCCGGGAAAAGATTCAGCTTGTCCTGCTTGAGGAACGACGCAAAGTAGGCACTGTCCAGAAGAACGGGAATCTCCACCTGTTTCAGCCGCTCCCGCAGAGCGTCGATGGTTTCCTTTGGGGCCAGGGTACTGTCGTAGCACAGACAGTATTCGGTCTTGGCACGGGTCCTGGCGGTGGAGATTTCTGCCACAAGCGTTCCGGTGCGGAACTGCCGCCGCAGCAGCGAAATGTTATTGCGCAACAGTTCGGTGAATGCCTCCTGCGGGCCGCGCAGGTTGCCCTCGCTCATCGGTGTCGAGATCGAGCGCTGGGGCATCTCCTGCGTCGAAAGCGCGACGCCGCGCCGCACGCCGTCGATGAGCAAAACGGACAGTCCGTTGGAGAGCAGCTCCACCAGCGCGGTGCGATCCTCCACCGCGTCAGGCTCGGCGGGGACGCGGCTCTGGGTCAGCAGATAGTCGCACAGCCCCTCCCCGCCGCCCAGCATGGCGGGGTCGCGGTCCAGCATATCCAACGCCATGCGGCAGAGCTTTTCCGGCGAGGACAGCCCTGTGAACATGACGATAGCGCACGGGATTCCGGCAAGCATCAGGCGCTTGGTATAAAAATCGTCGGAACGGCCAAACATTTCCTCCAGAAGCGCAAGGTTGGCATCCAGCGAGCGGTACAGCGGTTTCTGCGTCATGGTTCTCCCCCTCTCACGCAGGATAGTGTGGCCGCCTTTGCGGGAATTTATGAGGAGGTGCCGGGATGATTTCTTCGGTTGTGCGCACGGTGCTGGTGTATCTGGCTGTGGTGGTGGCCATGCGGCTGATGGGCAAGCGCCAGCTGGGAGAGCTGCAGCCCGCCGAGCTGGTGACGACGCTGCTGATCTCCAACGTTGCATCCATCTGCATCGACGAGCCGGATCTACCGCTCTCGGCCAGCCTAGTGCCGATTTTCTTAATCACGGCTCTTGAAATTCTGAACTCCACGCTGGTTTGGTTTTGCCCGAAATATGCCCAGCTGCTTTTGGGAAAGCCGGTGACGATCATCCGAAACGGGGAAATTCTGCAGGACGAGCTGGCACAGCTGCGTATCACGGCATCCGACCTGGCCGAGGCCCTGCGCGGCAAGGACATCTTTTCCCCCAAGGATGTTTACTGGGGCGTGATCGAGCCGAACGGCAGCATCACAGCGGCCCCAATGCCGCAGGACGGCGGCGAGCCGCCTATGCTGCCGCTGCTCATCGATAAGGCAGTTTACAAGGAAAATCTTGCGTTCTTCGGCATGGATACGGCAGCGCTGGATGCACTGCTGCGCCGTGAGCAGACGACCCGCGAGGCGGTTCTGCTGCTGCTCTACAACGGCAAAAAATCCATTCTGATACAGAAAAAGGCCGCCCCGAAAGGGGCGGCCTGAAAAGGTGTGCGTATGAAGCGAAATTGGTATGCCGCAATCATTCTGCTGGCTCTGTGCGTGCTGCTGTTCCGGGCGGGGCAGTATGTGGACCGCACCACAACCGGAATGAAGCGGCAGCTTGAAGCAGCCTACGCTCTGGCGGAGCAGGGCGACTACCCTGCCGCACGCCGCGCGTACAGCCGTGCGGCCAACCGGGCACTGCGCAGCACTCAGGTCCTGGGCCTGCTTGTGCGCCGCAATATTCTGGATCAGCTCAACCAGACGCTGGCCGTGCTGCCGCCCTGTGCCGAGGCCGACAGCCTGGCAGACCTCGAAATGGAGACGCAGCGCGCCTGCACCCAGATCGAACAGGTGCGGCAATCATTTTTCAGCGGATTTTGAGCGGCTGTCCAGCATATCCTTCAGTTCTTCCATAAAGGTGTTGACATCGCTGAACTGACGGTAGACGGAGGCAAAGCGCACGTAGGCGACATCGTCCATCTGCTTGAGCTCCTGCATGGCCAGATCGCCGATATGGATGGAGGAAACCTCGCGGTCATAGGAGTTGAGCAGCTGCTGCTCAATGCGGTCCACGGCGGCATCCAGCTGGGTGTAGCTGACGGGGCGCTTCTCGCAGGCGCGCAGCATGCCGTTCAGCAGCTTCTGGCGGTCAAATACCTCACGGGAGTGGTCTTTCTTGACGACCATCAGGGGCACCGTCTCGACGATCTCGTAGGTGGTAAAGCGCTTTTTGCAGTTCAGGCACTCGCGGCGGCGGCGGATCTTTTCACCGTCCTCCGTCGGGCGGGAGTCGATGACCTTGGAGTCAACTTCACCGCAATAGGGGCATTTCATATCGGGTTCCCTCCTTTTCTACAAGCTCAGGCCTTCTTGGCAGCCTTCTTCTTGTTCTTCCAGTCGACCCACAGCGGCGTGGCAATGCAGATCGTGCTGTAGACGCCGCTGACCATGCCGAACAGCAGCGGGAACGCGAAGGAGTAGATGCTGTCCAGACGGTAGATGACCGAGACCACGCAGACAACGCCCAGGGCGAGGCAGGTCGTGATGGAGGTCATCAGAGAACGGGCAAAGCTCTGGTTGACGGACAGGTTGACCAGTTCGGCCAGGCTCATCTGCTTCTTGCCGTACAGGGCGCTGTTCTCGCGGATACGGTCATAGATAACGACGGTATCGTTGATGGAGTAGCCCAGGATGGTCAGCAGGGCAGCAATAAAGTTGCCGTTCAGGGGAATGCGCAGGAGGACAAAGACGCCGAAGACGACGAACATATCGTGCAGCAAAGCCACAATGGCGGTAGAACCGGCCTTGAGGCCGCCAATCTTGCGGAAGCGGTAGGCCACGTAGAGCAGGATCAGCACGCAGGCCGCAACCAGCGCGACGACGCTCTTGAGCAGGAACTCCTTACCGATGGTGGCATCGACGTTGCTGACTTCATTCTGGACGAAGTTGTTGTCGGGGTACTGCTCATTCAGGGCAGCCAGCAGGTTGTCGAGCTGCTCGGTGGTCAGCGTGTCACTGCCGGGCAGGGTGACAGTCAGGGTCTGGTTGCCGGAAATATCAGAGCCGGTCTGCAGGGTCAGATTGGACTTGCCCAGCTCGGTGCCGATGGTGGACTTCAGGTCGTTCAGGTCAGCGTCGCCCTCATAGGCCAGCGTGATCATGGAACCGCCCTTGAACTCGACGTCCATCTTGACGCCGAAGATGCCGCAGAACACAAGCACGACAGCAATCAGCGCACAGGAGAAGGTGTAGAACTTCTTGCGGTTGCCGATGAAGTTGATGGACGGGGTCTTGAAGTCGGCACCGCCCTCCTTCTTGCCGCCGAACAGCCATGCCTTGCGCAGAGGCTTGAAGTGGACAGCGCCGCGAATCATAACGCGGGTCGCCCAGACGCCAAAGACAAAGTTCAGCAGAACGCTGGTCAGCAGGGTGAAGCCAAAGGAGTAGATCGTACCGGCAGTGGAAGGTCCGAACCAATAGAAGATCGGGTTAAAGACCTTGGCCCAGAAGCCGTCCGTCGGGCCAAAGGCGCCCATCAGGATGGCGGCGACGATGACGATGGTCACGTTGCCGTCGATGATGGGGGTCAGGCCCATCTTGAAGCCGCTGTTGACAGCGCCCTCGAGGGTCTTGTTCTTGGACAGCTCCTCCTTGATGCGCTCGGCGGTGATAACGTTGGCGTCAACACCCATACCGATGCCGAGGATAATACCGGCAATGCCGGGCAGCGTCAGCGTGGAGCCGGGGAAAACCGTGAAATAGCCGGACACAACAGCCAGCGTGGCGGCGGCCTGGCCCATCAGGGAGATGACCGCGATGGTGCCGGGCAGACGGTAGCGCACGATCATCAGGATCGCGACCAGAATGAAGGCAATGATACCGGCCTGCACCATGACGTCCAAGCTCTTGGCACCCAGGGACGGGCTGATGGTGGAGTAGCTCTCGGCGGACAGGGCAAACGGCAGAGAGCCGGAGTTGATCTGGTTCGCCAGCGTGGAGGCGCTGTCCTGATCGAAGTTGCCCTTGATGATGGCCTCACCGCCGGTGATGGCCTCGTTGACCGTGGCGGTGGAGATATTATTATCATCCAGCCAGATGGAGATCGTGCCGTTGCTGGTTGCCAGCTCGGTGGTGGCCGTGGCAAAGGCAGATGCGCCCGCAGAGTTGAACTTCAGCTGGACGACCCAGCCTTCGGTCTCGTTGTAGGCAGCGCTTGCGGAAGCCACGTCGTCACCGCTCAGGATCTCCTCACCCGTGGCGGACGAGCCCTTGCGGAACACCATCTTGGCGGTGGTGCCGATCTCGTCAATTGCGGTCTGCGGGTTGAAGTCCGCCTCGTCATTCTTCCACGGGAAACGCACGATGATACGATTCTTGTTGTTGTCAACGTAGCTCTCGTAGTCGGTGATACCGAGGCCGACAAGGCGGTCCTCGATAACCGTTTTGGCTGCGGTCATCTGGGCCTCGGTGGCCTCCACATCGTCGGCAGGCATGAACGTAACGTCCACGCCGCCGCGGATGTCGATGCCGAAGCGGATGTCAGATGCGCCCTTGACGTAGACATTCTTGGTGTCGCCGTAGGTATAGCTCACACCCAAGATGGCCGTCAGGGAGAACAGCACGATCAAAATTGCCACGACGAACAACGGCCATGACTTCCCTTTTCTGTTCATAGAAACCTCCAAAAAACTTGCCCGCACCGGCGGGCGGGATTATATTTTACTGCTGGTCGGCCAGCAGCTTTTCAACAACTGCCAGGCGCACACAGACGCAGAGCAGTGCAGAAGCGGTTTCGACCTCGGTCAGGCTCGGGTAGGTCGGCGCAATGCGCAGATGCGAGTCATCGGGATCCTTGTGGTAGGGGTAGGCAGAGCCGGCACCCGTCAGGGTCAGGCCGCAGTCCTTGCACAGCTGGGCTACGCGCTTGGCGCAGCCGGGCATGACGTACAAGCTGATGAAGTAACCGCCCTTCGGGTTCGTCCAGTGGGCGATGTTGCCGCAGGGGGTCAGCTCCTCGGCAAAGGTGGTCTTGACGGCGTCAAAGCAGGGCACCAGGCGGCGGCGATGCTTAGCCATGTGGGCCAGGACACCGGCCTTATTCTTGAGAAAACGGACATGGCGCAGCTGGTTCATCTTGTCGTAGCTGATGATCATCGTCGAGAAGCGCTTGCACATGTACTTCATCGAGTTCTCGCTGCAGGCGATGGCGGAGATGCCCGCGCCCGGGAAGGTGATCTTGCTCGTGGAGGTGAACATAAAGACACGGTCCTCATTGCCGTACTTCTTGGCCTCGTTCAGCAAAACCGGCGTCTCGATGATCTCATCGGTCAGGTGGTGGACAATGTACGCCTCATCCCAGAAGATCTTGAAATCGGGGGCGGCGGTCTTGAGCGCGGCAAAGCGGCGGATCGTCTCGTCGCTGTAGGTGTAGCCGTCGGGGTTGGAGTACTGCGGCACGCACCAGATTCCCTTGATGGTGTCATCCTCGGCGACGAGCTTTTCAATCATGTCCATGTCGGGGCCGTCGGGGCTCATGGGCACGGAAATCAGCTCAAAGCCCATCTCCTCGGTGATGGCAAAGTGGCGGTCATAGCCGGGCACCGGGCAGAGGAACTTGCGCTTCTCCACCTGAGACCAGG
>ERZ824480.2751-NODE-2751-length-12831-cov-2.740607_pt1 | contig 12831 bp, 21 predicted proteins | sample MGYA00519861_ERZ824480 | MGnify/ENA primary metagenome ERZ824480 (study PRJEB31778, sample SAMEA3449152) | human gut metagenome | biome: human gut; feature: human-associated habitat; material: faeces | place: United Kingdom | collected 2010/2012 ... | reverse complement strand
CTCGTAGGAAGGAACGGGACTCAATCTCTTGATATCAGGATTGACTCTCTCTTCCTTCACAGGAGTAGGAGGAACAGCGAAACGAGACTGAATAGGTTGGGCTAAAACTAAGATACTCGAGATACAACACACCTGTCTGGGCATTGTGTTCAATGACTTGTGGATAGTCCATAGGTGACTCAGTGAGCTTAGGAGGACCAGGTCTTGGTGGAGGAGGAGCAGGCTTTCCCGCAGCAGGCGCAGCAGGCTTTACAGCAGCTGCAGGCTTTCCGGCAGCAGGAGCAGCACCAGCAGCAGGTGCAGCAGGAGCAGCGGGCTTAGCAGGAGCAGCGGGCTTCGAATCAGCAGGAGCAGCCGAAGTAGCAGGGGCAGCGGCGGCTGTACCTGCCAATCGAACTGCTGTGAAACACTTTGCTGGGAGTGACTTTAAACAAACCCTAGACAGCATAATCAGACAACAATGATCTTAAGATGGAAACAAGGATTGTAACTCCTTCCCAAAAGGCTAGTATTTTGGATTACAGAAAAGAGGAACAATTTTGATCAACTTGTATTTGCTTCTATCTCGATAGCAATGAAGTTATTACCAATTCCGTTTGAAGTAATATTATCAGGTAGAATTGTTCTACAGATGGCGTGAGAGATAGTTGAATCGTTTCAACCGTTCTTCCTAGGCTATTTAACGGAGAAACAGGATCAAAGTCTGTCTGATTATACCTGAGTTTTTAATGTGTAGTTTCTCATTCTACTGGAAAGTGGAGCATTTGAGGGAGCTGACTTCTTCTGAAGATATATTGAAGCTGTGCAATCAGATTTATACTTCTTACTTTGAAGTTGGACTAGATAGAGTGATTTTGATAGTCAGGATGCTGTTAGTAAAATTGATTTTACTAAGATATGTCCTATCCATTTGGATAAGCATATTGCTTGGATTCGCCAGATTCTACAGAATGAGATTGTAAATATGAATTTGTTTAGCTATTTACAAGTGATTTTTGTGATTACATGTGATTTTGTAGAATTGTGTATATTATTATATGAAGATAAACTATTATGATGATTTTATAAAAAGTAATTACTATCATGAGTTAGTTGCCTTTCTGGATTATTCTTCTGTGACGCTTACAACATTTGAAGAACATTCTGAAGCCGTTTGGTACATGTGTTGATGAATGGTTATTGTAGTGTCCTGCATCGGTATAACTATGATCATGAATCTATGTATGAATATTCAGAAGCAATTCCAATGCTTGAATTGTTTGTGAGTGTTGATGGTGTTGATTCACCCTCAGAGAATACTGAACGAGGATATGAATGCTTACAATTGCTATTACCTTTTATCTTCGTTTGCCAATTATTACATCAAGAATAGTTGTTTCTGTCATTCTCATTCATATTCAGAGTCTCTTCCTTCGATCCTTCATTCTCAAGTCATAATCCCATTAAAAAATTTACTGGATCGCTTCCCCTATGATGTTCGTCTGCCTCCTCTTTCCTCCAACAATGAACTCCAAAGTCTTCATCTTCCTTCCCTTGTTCCTCAGTATCCTCCAAATTATAGCGAAGAGGCTCTTCAAGACTGGAAGACGTGTGTTGTTGTCTTTGTTCAACGTACTCTCAAGTCATTTCGCTGTAGTATCGATGTATGAGAATGATGGAAGTCACAAATAGAACTTCATTCAGATTGTGAATCAGAGTTATCTAAAAGTGGCTGTGAATTGTCTGTTGGAGATTAAGCGAGATCAGAAGTGTAGGTATGATTATCAAAGGTTAACTATACAGATCTCTCATCACTTTATTTCCGTGAAACATTAATTAGTCATCCCAACTCATTCCATTACAACAAGGGTAAGCAACAGTATTATTTATGTTCCTTACCCCTCCATCATTCATCCAGTCAACTCACTGTCTCTCCAGCAGTATCTGTAGAGGTTCCTACATCTCTGGTATCGAATCTGCAGTTATCTGGGAAGGTTCGTACACAGTCTTCTGATAACCCAGTGGAGAATGGGGCTATTGACAATACTCGCTTGTTCCAGAATAACCTTCTGGTGACTCACCTTATCGATGGTCAGGAGATCCCATGTGGCACGAGTAAATGCTTCTCCATGTGTTGATTGTAGTTTCCAAGCGTTTTTCTGGTACCCTTTTCTTTATCCTCAAAACTTTCCATCTCCCAACTAGTCATGATAACTATCTATTTCAAAGTGAAGTGGGTTAATTTAAATTCTCTCATAATTTAGGGATCAACTTATTATTGTAAGGGATATCCCTTTCAATCACGTCTCTTCATCACTCCTTCTGATGTTGAGCACCTAAATCAGATTGATTCTGATATTCTTGAATACTTATGTGTTCCATTCGCTCCGAATATCACTCTTCTTGCAGATTCTAATAACCGCGGGAATAATGATAGAAGCAAGATTCTGGATGAGACGAGTAATTGTGATTCCTGTCAGTTTAGTTATCCTCCAACGAATGTTTTTGACATCAAGATTGTTCGGATTAGTCCAACTGTTGTATTTGTTGCATTCGTGATCAATGAGGAGGTTACATGGAACTTAGTAGGGATAACCAATAGTGTTTATGCCATAGTCACAATCTGAAACCGATTTGGGAATATCTCCCAATACGCAGTCTCTTCTCTCTCAACTCCCAATAACCGTCCAGATTCTGGACCATTTGCTTGTGGTACGTCAACCCCTCATCTTCTTCTTGTTGTTACCTTTGGAGATTTCTCCTGAAAGTCTTCCTAACGTAACTCACTGTCTTCAGTCTCTTCTCTACAGCAATTCAACCATCTGGATGCTCCTACGTAAGCAATACCCTAGACGGTTACGATCATCGTCGTCTGGCGATAGTTCACAGGATCTTGAAGAGAGGACGAACCAGATTGCAAAACGGATTGAAGAGGAAATGATAAATGTGGTCAGATCCTGGTTGTCAGAGCAACAACCAGAGTTGTTAGAATTGGTGAATTTGATGAAGGAAGAGAAACCAAGTGATTCTGGAGAAGAAAGTGGATTCATTCAGGATGTACCAGTAATGTTACAAAATGGGGAGAAGTATGGTTTATCAGAGAGTGTTCAAGTAAATATGCATTGTGTGACACAGGAAGAGAAATCAGACGTTCTTTCGGAAATGCTTATTCCAGTACCAACTTCTCAATTGCTGAGGAAACTACGATCTGATTTGCTTCTTCATATTTTTTACAGTATATTCATCAAGATGAATATACTTGTATACAGCAATAGTGTGTACAAATTAGCGGCGATTTTTGACACGTTGACAAGAATGGCAAGAATCGCGGGAATTGAGTATTACGGTATTCCTTATTATACTGAGTCTCTCTTTCTACATAATGACATCCTGTTGCCCACGGCGGAATATTCTACCGATACAAATGCATCATTCTTCGCTTGTGTATACTGTAGTAATAACGCTGTAAAAAAGTGACATTGTTGTTCTAATCATAACATATAGGTTCATTTCTCTACCACGAGTAACTGTTTGGGATGCTGACGATGATGTTCTATTCACTGCAGGTCGCAAACTGACGGATTCTGGTTACTAATGAATCATAGAATGAGACATAGATCTTGTTGTATTCTCTCCATGGGGTTTGACTCTTCGTCCCAAGACTGTCTACTTCAATGTTACTGATTTTTCTTTTTCTGCTTCTATTGTAAGAAAATAAGTCATATTTCATTCTAGAAGGCAGAAGATGAAATGAAGGAATGGGAACAATCGTTTGTGAAAATGAAATATGAAATGATTCAACAAATACAGAACTATTCATCTCTTCTGTTTTGTGACGATCAAGTGAGATTGGTTCATGTTCATAAGTTCTAGCTTTTCTTCTGTATTCATATCGATATGATGAAGAATGTCATTCCCAAGAAGGATATTCATTATATGTCAATACTGATGGAAATGCCAGTAGGATGTCATATTAGCATGTTCACTATAGTCTTTTCCAAAGTTGATATTGGATTACCTTTATGAAAATGTACATTTTATGTGGGATAATGTTGATAACATGAAGTGATTATTGTTTGTTGGTTCTTATTGAGGTAATCGAAATACAAGATACTCAAGTAAGAACTTATTCAAAGAAACAACGAATCGAGTCCGAACTCTCAATACACAATTGCCCTTAATATTCATATCTTCAAATGATTTCCCTCTTGAATTCTAATAATTACGGTTCCTATAAGCAATCTACCTCATTTACAGTAATACGAGGCATCGTCATATACAACTCACTTAACTCGTTTTCCATATGATTATCATACATATCCAATTCCACTAAATCCAACAGAAAACCCACATCATCCGACAACAGGAAATTCCGTTGAAGTTTTGTTCCATCAGGATAAACTACTCTCAATCGAACTAATTCACCTTCATATAACTCATTCTAATAAGTTCATACCTTCTGTTGGTTCGATTGGAATATGTTCTCGAATCACCTCCATTCGCTCTGAACGAGTCGAATCTATAGGAGATACTATGGATTCTTCCGTCTCTTCTGCTGTTGCACTTTCCATCTGCGATTAAACACATCCTCAGACTCTACCATTTGTCGATCTGCTTCTAACGCAGCTTCATATTCCCGTTGCTGTTGCTCTGCCAAACGACGGTTTTCTTCAATGCGTTGTCGCTATAAATCAGTTTATTGATCGAGTTTCTACTGCAAGTTCCTCTTCTTGGATTTCAGCGAGAGCACCAGATATTACGGTGTTCAGTGAAGTGAGGAACTGGTCAGCATTCATTCCATCTACACCTCACAACTCAACAAAGATGATACTGGAATATCGAATGACTCCCAGAAGGGTTAGAGGTGAGGTCTCGTCCTTCTTCATCAGCATAATAACAGTAGGTAGCTCCAAAATCGGGAAATTCATCTCCAAGAACTAACCGTCAAACAAATAGTAAATCTGTACTAACGAATAACCATACTTTGAAGTGACATCACAACCCCAACAAACACAATCCTTTTTCAAGTATTCCACAACAGAAGGAGATGAAAGCACCCTATTCATCAATATCGCGTACAAATAACAACTTTTGAAAAGCTTCTTCATTTTCATGAAGAGGAGATGACATATAAACGAGAATCGGTTTCTGCTCAATTCGAGCAATTGTTACCTATCTTATCATAGAATACATGAGTCGTTACGGCATCCATAAGTGAAGAATCCATAAACTGGTTACAGTCTTCACCATGTTTCTCACGAAACATATTACTAAACTTCTTTCCCTCCGAATTTGACTCGCTAATCAATGTTTCCTCATCTGAATCTCTTGCCTGAGGAGTAAATACAACTACATGTGATCTCTCTCAAGTCTCAGCAACAATCTGGAAATGTTGAAGATAATGTTGAAAATAAATTACTAAAAATATCAGCTACACTGTTCATTGTCAATTGATAGAGTGGTCAACCTTAGAATACAACTCCAAATTAGTTCCTTTTCAGGAATACCAGTATTTGTCCAGAATCTTCTGATGTATGACGTCATCTTTTCTACAGTGAGCTATGTTAGCAAATATTGTAAAAGCTGCAATTCGTGATCTTTTTGTGAATGAACTGATAATTAGGTTGCAATATGCCCCCATTCTTTGGAGTTGTTCGCTCTTTTTCTCAAGCTGTTGCAAAACCGAGACGTGTATATAAAGAGAAAGCTGTTTCAACAATAGAAAACAACGATCTCGACAATTCTCTCGAAGTACAGAAAAGGAGAAAAGCTTACAATGAGCACTGCATACTCCTATCCAGAAGTAATAGCGATATTTTATTTCAATAATAGGCTATGCATGTGGATCAAGCTGGACTTGATATGATTCTTGTTGGCGATTCCGTTGGAATGACAGAAATGGGTTATTCGAGCACATTACCTGTTAATCTCGAAGATACTATTCTCTTTAGTAAGTGCGTATCTCGGTATGGTTTGAGGTTGTTTCTAAAACATAGTGGAGCAAAGTATCCTCTGATTATCGGAGATATGCCGTTTGGTTCGTATGAGGAGTCAATTTCTCAGTGTATTCATAATTGTATTCGTTTGACGAAGGAAGGAGGTGTGGATGGAGTCAAATTGGAAGGAGGTGTGCGTCGTCAGAAGGAGGCGAAAGCTCTTACTGACTGTGGAATTGCTGTAATGGGTCATATCGGTCTAACCCCGCAATCTGTTAATGTTTTAGGTGGATTCAAGATTCAAGGTAAATCCTGTATAGGTAATTAAGTGAGTTTCATGAGTAGTTGATGCCGTAATGAAATTAATCGAAGATGCCAAGGCTCTAGAAGAGGCTGGTTGCTTCTCGTTTGTTATTGAGTGCGTTCCTGAGATTGTGGGAACGATCATTACCAAGAGTGTTCATATTCCCTCTATTGGTATTGGAGCTGGTTCTGGATGTAGTGGACAAGTACTTGTATATCATGATATGTTGGGCTTGCTTGATCATCCTCTGAAGCCAAAAGTCCTAGAGATCTTTTGTATTCACTTGTAGAGTCCTCCGTCATTTTGCAAACAATATGGAAATATGGCAAAAGTGGCGCATGAGGGGTTGGTAAATTTCAACAAGGATGTGAAGGAAAAACGATTCCCATCCCCTGAAAATTGCGCTTACAAGATTCCTGAAGGTGAAATGGAGAAGATCCAAGAATTGTTGGAAAGAGTATCCAAAGAGGTAGATATCGATCTGAGTAAGAATATTTCTGAAGGTGAAACAACGAAACTTTACTAGATCGAAGAGTGTTTGTTCATTAACTAATTGTAGCGATGGAGGCAACTGCATTGATGCGAGAAGTGACATATCTGAGCAAAGATACAAAAGAATTGGCTGCAAATATGCTGAAACTCGAACCTGTTGCTGATGTGGTAGTATTATCAGAGATATTATGACAGTAGTCTTTAGAAGAACATCTTACGTCAGATACTGCAGAGATTGCCCTATTATTGGAAAAGAGAGACGAACTTGTTATGCGGTGTCTTGACCAATATCGGGATTCAATGGTTCAACATTCTATTGTTTATAATGAGTAGGATATAACTGAAGAGGGGATCAAGGAATCAATTGTCACAAATATCGCTCATGAGCGAGCAGGAATAGATACATCTTATCACGAATTCTGCATTTCCTTTGCACAGATGACAAACATTGTTATTGATATTATTCGTTCTCATTCTTTAGGCAAGACAGCCTCATGACCAAGATGAAGATATGGAAATTGGGGTGGTTGAAGCAAACCCAGAGAATCGTTTTAAATGTCCAATCACTGGAGAACTATTTGAAAATCCTGTTAAGAAGTATAGGTAGGTGTGGAGATTGATTGATAGTGAATCTTGTGGTCACACATACAGTAAGGAAGGAATTATGAACTACCTAAAGAAAAGGAGCTTTGCTGTGTGTCCTGTTGCTGGTTGTGACAAGACAGTTGATGTAAATTCACTAGTTCCTGATGAAGACATGGCTTGGAAAATGGTTTGAGATGGTTTGTGGGTTCATCTGTAGTCGCAACTCAATATAAAATAGTCTGTATCTTTAGTTTGTATTTTCTTTAGCTTTCTATTTGTTGGAATAAATTGACTTGCTCTTATGGAGGAGTATTTGAAGATGGTTGTTTCAGCACAGAAAGAGGATCTTGACGGTATTTCAAAGGATACTATGATCCGCAATCTAAGTTTATCTGAAACAATTGAGAAAGTATGTCGTTGTAATCAACATACATAATGGTAGATTTGTTCTACAAAGTCATCACTTCAATTGGAAGAACTAGTAGTGTTATATCATACTATGGACTATGGTATTGATTCAACTTCACTAAAACATGGTGGGAACTGAGATTCACTTGTTATGTAGCTACAATTGTATTTATCTCGCTTATACTACGAAATCCAACATTTAAGAAGATGGACAGCGACACTCGGAAGTATATCTTCCAATACTGTGTGGAGAAGGGATATTCGGAATACCTAAGCTCTGTACCTTTGTAGTGAATAGTTGATAATTTAGACAATGGCAAAAGAGTTGTATGCTACAAGTCATTGGAAATCTCTACAGGAGGAGCAGCTAACAATCACAGATTTGCTTTCAACCGTTTTGTTTCACCCCCGGTTGTATACGATGGGAGAGTTACAGAACTGTTTCACTCGCTGGTCCTTGTCATCTTCTGCTATTCAGTTACAAACCAAAGCGAAGCTTCTGAATTCAACACTTCTGCGGCAGATGAACACTTCGTCAAAAGAATCCTTAGCTTCATTTACGCACCACTTTTCATCGTTGATGCATTCTGATTCTTCCATTCTTGTCCTGTCAACATCATTGGCTTATCGGATAGGATACTGCCGTTACCTCTTTTGTTCTTACCTTTATTCCAGATTTGTCTGTCAAGTATTTAGGATCCATCGATGTTGACTCTCCTCTCAAAGAGAATTCTCTCCGTTATTATCTATGGAAGCAATTGGAGACGTATATCCTCAATCTGACATGGAGTGTCTTGAATGCTCCTCTTCATTATATGTAGGAACCCAAAGATAGCTACCGGGAATCCTCGGTTCTTGCACCATTTGTATTGGTTTCTAATGTATATTCTCTGTTCTTTGCCTGTCACTACTCCTTTTCGTTCATGGAAGCTATTTCCCCGCTTGTTGTTCAAACATCTATTTGTCTGTTAGATACGTTAGCAATTATTGGGGAAATAAAGGATAGTACATATGAACTGAATGAGTATCTGGTGATTCTATGGAGTTGTCTGCTTCTCTGCTCTTCTGGTGAAAAACAAGTTCAATTTACAAAGAAATTACTCAAAATGGTAGAAGAGGGTATTCATGCTCCAGAAGGAAAGAAATGGTTTGATAAGTGTTTTAGTTAGATGTGATGTGTTGCACTAGAGGTTCGTTTATTGTATGAAACACATAAAGACACTTCTGTAGGTGACAAGATTATTGAATGCACATCCCAAGGATACAACTATTTGTAACATATAATCCATATCACTTACAACAGAATTATCACTTCGATAGTCAACCACTTCAGAAGAAGAAATAGCCAACCATCTCACAACAATGTGAAACTAGGCATTATAGAAAGAGTAGAAGAACAACAGGATCTAAGATTGTAGCAATTTCAGCAAGATCGTAACAATCAAATCCTTTCTACATATCAATTCACGAACCATGAGTAACAGAGCTATCTTGTGTTTGCACTGCAACAATATCTCCAACACGAGGAAGCCAACGTCGTGATACAGGAATGGATTGAAAGAACTGGTTTGGGTACACAAACTCTGGTGTAGTGGGGTCCGTTTCTTTGCTTAATCCACGATAATGGGTGAGCAAAATGAGAGGGATCAGAGCAACAGAGGGAACTAATTGCCAAGGAAGTTGTACAATCGATAATACGTGTTCTGTATCTTTCGAAAACTGTACTTTACATACATACACAAGACATCGTTGGAGAATGGTCAAAAGGAATCTCTCAAAAAAAGGATGAAAGTACGCCCTACATTAACGATGGTGATTTCTGCCCATTCTTTAGATCCACCTTGGGATTGTTGTTTCAACTGTTCTAAGGAGACCAACGATCCTTGTTGGGATTGGGAAGCAAACAACATCTCAGCGAGCTGAATTTGGTTTTGATACGACTACACTTCAGTGCAATGATCAAGATTACCGGGATATGAACAGCCATAACATCTCCTTTTGAGCAATCTGTGAGTCTCTCATTATATTTACTCCAATAATTGAACATAAAGAGTCGTCTTCGAAGAGTGGAGAGAATCAGATCACTCACAGATCTCGGAAGATGCGAAGTATGAGCAGGCCGTTGTATCACCTCATTCTCTTGTTTCTTGATCAGCGAGAATAGAGATGGAAACTCAGTAGCGAGGTCGATTGAAGGTACAGATACCCACGAAATGTCATTCTTGTGTTTCTCATTATCTGAATCTTATAGAGGGTGAAATAGATACACAATCGATACAACGAAGGAAATTCGGAACAAAGAAGGGTTTCAATGGATGGAGCTACAGGAATGGTTGTTTGTCGCTGTTTAAACTGATTGTCACAGTAGTTCAAGAGGCTTACGGGCAATACAGATACAGTGGGAATTGATTTTGGATTCTGCTGGATTCGAGGACGTTTATAATCTTCGGCAGTTTGAAATGTGATTTCCTTCTTTTGAAAAGCCTCCAGAAGCAATTGAGCAAGTCGGATCTTATTGATTCCTCGTGGAACAAACTTTGCATTTTGTGTAAGGATAAAAATGATATCGCGCATAGCTAGAGTTGAGGACATCATTAGATGAGACAGTATTCTTTTCGAATTGAATCTACTGTCAACGGCTTTCCACGAAGTCGATTGATAAGAAAGGCATAATAACGTTCTTCCTCCAGAGGTTGGATTACTGGCAGTGGACTCAGAGAAGATGGTTTTCGCTTTCTCTGTTGCTTGGGTTGTTGCTCTTCCACAGAAGGAGCTTTTTCTTCACGAATTGCGGGAACCGTGACAGAAATGACGTTGTTGTCTTGTTCAACAGGCTGCGACAGTGGAGTTACTTGTTTCTGAATTTCATTTTCATCATTCTTGTTTTCAGACTCTGTTACAACGGGAATGGGCTGAGTTTGCTGTTTTACATTACCTTGAACATGGAGAACAGGTGTAGAATGAGAAGATGTAGTCGATGGACTATTGAATGCTTCATTCAACTGAGATAGAAATTGAATTTGAGATGACTGCGGTACAGCCTTCTTGTTGCGAAGACTATAGAGAACAGGCTATGTCAGAATCCTTTCTTAGATATACTGATGTTTCAGATTCCGAAGCTGTTTCATTATCGCTTATTCGAGCTGAAGGTGTCAAACCAGTCTTATCAGATGAGCCTTTTCTTGTTTGTACCGAGTCCATGTAGTTCGTAAATGTCAAACGTTTAGGATCTAAGCTTTACATCCATTGTAAGTGCAAAATACCATCCTCATTCTCGATTATTCGGGGCATGATTCTGTTTGATAGGAATTGCGAAGAAAGTACAAATTTGTAATTAGCTCATCCTTTTACATTGTTCTGTTTTGTTTATTCGCGATAAACCATCCATCAATGATCCTACGGCTTGTCCTAAACACAAAACGTCTATTGTTTCCACATGCAAGTGGTCAGTTAAAGGCAAAGAGAGAAGGATAGTTACGTTGTAGTTAATCATTCTTTACATTGTATTTGGTTTCGTAGACCAATTGTAACGAAATTTAGAAGGCTCGTTTAACAATGTAGATGAATATCGTTCCTGTCCGTAACACTCTTCGGAGGACTCTTGCCATTGTGGCACCTGGAAATGTAGTCAATAAACTTTTCATGTGATTGTAGATACGTCAATTCTCGTTACCGGCAGTAACGGCTCATAGTTCTCAGTATGCCCTGTGGCTAATGAGATGGAAATACAGATATGGTAAACAAATAAGACAAATGCATACAAACCCCTCCAAAGAAGGCAAGGGTAGAAAGTTTCGGTTCTGTGTAATTTCGTTGTAGATGCTGCAGATTCCCTAAAAGAGTCTTCAAAGAATGCTGCAGAGAAGGACGTTGTAAGTGAAGTGAGAGAAAGCATCCAGAAGCAGAAAGAGATGGAGGACAAGTCATGGAATGCTGGATCTGAAGGTATGAAAGAACCATTTTTAATGATATTTTAGTTCCTAAGGATGTGAAAGAGTCCACTTCGTCAGATTCCTTTTCTGATGCGATGAACAATATGCTGAATGAAGGTGATATCCCTTCTTTCATGAAGAAGATTATGGGAAAGGAAAAGTCCACCTCAGCAAAGAATGGAGCGGAATCCATGGCAACTCCAGAAGAAGTGGATGCTTTTGTCAAAGAGGAGGAAGAGTTGATCAATCGTTGTGACAGTGCTGTAAAAGAGTTGGAGACAGGTCTCGAAAAGAAGACTCTTCCATTCTTTGTACGACCTATGGCCAAACAGTTAATAAACAATCTGAAATCCATTCGATCTAAAGCAGAGAGTCGTCTTTCGGAATTACGAAATCCTGAAGCAAAATCCAATGCTTCAGAAATGCGCTCTGAAATCAAATCGGGTGAGAACAGTGCTGGAGAAGGAAAACCTGAAGCCAGTAAGGCTGCAGCAAGTGAAACCACTACCAAGAAGGCTGCAGAGACTAGCAATGCTGGAGATGCTAAGGAGGCCAAATACTCCGAGAAGCCAAAAAGTGCCTCATCGAAACCGGAAGATGTGATGTCTGAGTTTATGAAAACACTGAAGAAGAATTTTACTGGAGATAACAATGTTTGTTCATGGAAGGAGGTTAATGTGTAGAATGGATGGTCATCTCTCATCATCTATTCAGCTGTGTTCGCTGTCACATTAGCTCTCCTCAGTCGAGGTGGAGGCAACAATAATCACATTTCCTATGACGAATTTGTTAAGGAATTCTTATTGAAGGGAAATGTGAAAGAAATAATATTGACAGAAAAAGGACGGATTTATGTAGAAATCGTGGATGGTAGTTCTAGAGTGTGATCATGACATTCAGATTTCCAAGGAAGTAATGGAAAGACGTATTCAGCAAAGAAGGAGAATCAACCGATTCACTACAGTTTCGATGTTCCTGATACTGGTGACTTTATGAAGAATGTGGAGGAGATGCAACTGGAACTAGGACTTGCTCGTGAAGACTTCGTTCCCATGTCATATCGTACAGCGACTGTGGGGAACGATACAGTCTCCACATTGATCTCTCTTGCGATGTTTGTTTTGATTGCGAGCATGTTCTTCCCTCGGAAGGGAGGCATGAATAACATGATGTCCAAAGCCATGGGAATCGAACC
>ERZ824480.2749-NODE-2749-length-12835-cov-3.134898_pt1 | contig 12835 bp, 27 predicted proteins | sample MGYA00519861_ERZ824480 | MGnify/ENA primary metagenome ERZ824480 (study PRJEB31778, sample SAMEA3449152) | human gut metagenome | biome: human gut; feature: human-associated habitat; material: faeces | place: United Kingdom | collected 2010/2012 ... | reverse complement strand
GGGCAAAGCCCAACAGATTTCTAGTCTGTCTCCTTAACCACTCGGACAAGTTGTCTTGAAGTATTTCTCTTATCTTCACTATAGAAAGGTTCTATACCACACAGAATGAAACTCCTATATTCAAATGAAGTGTAATATTGAATGAAGATTCTGCAGTGATTCCCTATTCGACCTTTAATTGATTCGTGTAGGAGAAAAGGTCAAGAAGTGGTTGGTGGAGAGTAGATGTGATAGAGTAGATGGAGTGCTACAATTGCGGAGAGACTGGTCACAAAGCTCGTGATTGTCCTAACAGTAAGGTGAAATGGTTGAAATTGACTATTAGAGTCTGCTGAGAGAGAGGAGAGACAGCCTAGATGTTACAATTGTGGAGGCTTGGGTCACCGTGCTCGTGATTGTCCCAGTTCTAGAAGCGAGAGACGTCCTCGCAATGCTGATCATATTGTTTGCCGTAACTGTGGACAGATGGGTCACTTTGCTCGTGATTGCCAGAATGAGGCTGTTTGCCATAACTGCCGTCAGCCTGGACATATTGCTAGCGAGTGCCCTAATGCTGCCGTCTGCCGTAACTGTGGTCAGTCTGGTCATATTGCTCGTGACTGCACTGAAGCTCCTGTTTGCCGTAAGTGTGGACAGTCCGGACATATTGCCCGTGAGTGCCAGAACTAAATGTCGTTGGATTTGATATGATGGTTGGGTCTTGAGACTTGTAACATAACATATCATGTAGTTGTTTGTTCCAAACAGGTGAAAAGGACAATCATTGGAATACATCGGCTAACTCATCTTCAGGGAGGATGTTCTCTTCTTCCCTCTTCTGCAAACGTTCTAGAGCTTTCACTCGTTTTGCGTAACTTCCTGTCTTTTTCTTCTTCTCTTGAGAACGAGAAACTGAAGGTGATACATAATTCGGGTTAGCATATAGTGTTTTACCTGTGAAACTGTCATCGAAAATACGAATCACTTCAAGAACCATACGAGGACCAATTTCAGTCAACTGAGGTTCCTCTCCACGCTTCACAAACTTCTCTGCTTCTTGTTCTGTATGTCCACGTTCTGAAATTTGGTAGTTTCGAATCCAAATCTTGTTGTCCACCACAAAGAAAGACATGATATGATCAACAAACGGTTTGCTTTTGGGATGTCCCAGAGGAACAGCAAATACTTGTTTGAACATTTCACGAAGCAGTTGCCACTCGGGAGTCGAATCAAAACTCTTATCAAACACGAGCAACGGACGAGAGCCCATCAAGCAGTTGCCTGTCATCTTCAACTCTTCCGTTGTATGAACTAACTGTTATTTAGGAATTTTATCAAGTACCATTGTGCATAAGAAAACGAACTGAAGGACCATCTGGAATCCGACTAATCCACATATACACATCAACATGTTTTCGAGTCTATTCATAATAGACACTAGGATACGGATACCTCAAAGAAAATGGAGTATGTACAAGACTTCAATTCGGCAATCTCTGTAATGGCTTCCAAACTCTTCTTTACATCAAGCTAAAATGATATTATTACCCATTCAACAACATCCCTACCTTCACATCCTTCTTATATTGAGGCATCAAAGCTTCCAAATCCTTCATGAGATGTCTTGTTCGGTAACTGATTCCCCGAGATGCAAGAACTAAGCAACGTTGCTTATTTGTGTATTTCACCTACTCGTTACCGTTTTCCTCTCCTTTTCATACTTTTTCCTTCTTCTCTTCTGGAATTCCCTTCCCAGATTTGTTCTTCATGGGAACCTTTTTATTTACTTTTGATTTCTTCTCCATCCGATTCTTTGACAATCAACAAATGAAGCGATGAACACGGGAATCAGTGATTCCTGAGGAAGAGCTTGTTTGTTCTCAGTAAGAAACAGACACACAACTAAAAGGGCATAGGTCTCCGTCTTCCAGTATACTTGCTGTCTCTGGCTGTCTTTTTTCCTTCAGCTTGTTGTCGTTCCTTCTTCTTCATGATCCACTCCTTGCTTTTCACAGGTGCAAATTCACGACCTCTCCTGCGTCGATTCAAGGCTTTCTCTCGTGCAGTAAAGCGTACATCGTTTCCAGAAGATGCTTCCATTTCATCAGTCAAACCCTTAGGAACAGCAAAATTGGGATCATTTCCAGCCTTCAGTACCAAGTACATCTTCTTTGCCTTGGCACTAGTCATGAGAGCCACAAGTTTCTTTCACCTGTTAGGGAAATCAACAACAAGACCACCCACAAAGCCACACTTCATTGCTGACTTGGAGATTAGTTCCATTTGCTCTGGAGTCTCTGGATACAATTGAATAACGGCTCTTGGCATCAACTCAACAAACCATGACTACTTTGCTCCTGATCTCAGGGAATTAAACAGAGTCATGAAGAAAGCATTTAAACGACGGCTATGTTAGAAGCAACACTATGCATCCTACATTGGATTCTCTCCCTTTGAGTTGGAGTAGCATAACCACTGCACTGCAGAAATGCTGATTGCTCCATCAAACATTCCGGTACGGAAAGGCAAGCCTTGTCCCATATCATGAAGCATTACATCTCCTTCAACATCATTCTACATAAGAAATGCGGAGCTTTGAGTACCTGAACAGCAATGTTTAACATAGAAGGACTAATGTCACAACCAATCCAATGATGACCACGATTGGAAATGCACTCTCCACTCAAACCACTTCCACATCCAATATCAAGAAGGAGACAAGACTGGTCGTTAGGAAGTGCAAGCAAATCAATAGCACGATCGGCAAGTTGTGCTTGAATCAAACGGATACGACTATTATTTGCATATTTAGCCGCTTCTTTCTCATTGTAATACAACTACACATGATCAATTCATTATATCAGGCACATCAGCAGGTCCTTCTTTTTCTGGCCTACTCATTTCTTTTTCAAATACTGGATAGTTTTGGTATTTGAGGAAGAGACGGTGGATACGGGGATCAGTGATTCCTGAGGGAAAGCTTGTTTGTTCTCATTTCTTTTCGTTGTTTCTCTCATGGTTGTGGATTCGAAAGTAGATGGAAGTGGAATTCAGATTGACGTGGTAGAAACGATTATCAAAGAATCAGAAGCGACGACAACGAAAGAAGGAACTGAAGAAGGAGAATCCGGTTTTGAAGAAGGAGGTTGTTGAAAAGGTTCAATTCGATGTGATGATTCTCATGTGTAGGTAATCAAGGAGAAAGAAAAGGAAGATAAGCCCGTTGAAGAGGAATCAACAGAGCTAATGTATGATTCGGAGTTTGAAAAGGTGAAGGATCAATATGTTGAGCTTCAAGATGTATTCAAGAATTTTGCTGCAATTGCTGAAGCAAAATCCGAAGAGGTAACAATAGTTGACTCGGATGAGGAATAGACATTCCGAACTGCCAATGGAATTCAAGCGAGTTCAAATGCGGTAAATCAGGATGTAAAACAAGAGGAAACTGCTGTAGAAGAGGTTCTGAGATTTGAATTGTAGGAGAGTCTAATGAACGCAGGTGAGCTAGAACAACCTAAGAAGATGAGCAAGAAGGCTCGAAAACTGGCAAGCCGACTAACAGTAGCAGAACTGAAGCAATTGGTTCGTCGTCCAGATGTAGTTGAGGTCGAAGATGTAACGTCAGCAGACCCTCGACTGTTAGTATATTTGAAATCGTATCGAAATACAGTTCCTGTTCCTCGTCATTGGTGTTCAAAGCGTCATTACCTTCAAGGTCGTCGAGGAACAGAAAAGACTCCTTTCAAATTGCCTGGTAGAAGTGAAGAAATGTGTTAATGATAGATTATATTGCGAATACAGGCATTTCAGATATTCGTGCTTCAATCGCTGAAGAAGAGCGTGATAAGGGTTTACAGGAGCAGGCTCGAGATCGAATGCATCCGAAACTTCATCGAATGGATATCAGTTATGATGTACTGTTGGAGTTTGATGAGGTGAATGATGAATAGTGAAGATGCCTTCTTCCGTCATATGACCAAACCAAAAATGACAGGGTTTGGTGAAGTGTGAGAAATGAATGGAAGAATGAAGTGTAGGTATTATGAAGGAAAGGAATATGAAGTACGTTTGACAGATCGAAAACCAGGTCAGTTATCAGACCGATTGAGAGTATGGACATGGAAAGAGAATGAAGTGTAGGAAGCTTTGGGAATGACTCCCTTGTCACCTCCTCCTTGGCTTTATATGCAACAACGTTATGGTCCTCCTCCATCATATCCCAATCTTCGTATTCCGGGTCTGAATTCACCCATTCCTCCTGGTTGTCAGTATGGTAATCATCTTGAAGGCTGGGGTCGTCCACCTGTGGATGAGTTGGGTCGACCTCTCTATGGTGATGTGTTTGGAGTGTATCAGGAAGAGAATGCAAAACCTACAGTGAATCCTGAGGAAGTGGCTCTGTGGGGTGAGGTACCAGATGGTCCTGTGGAGATACCAGATGAGTCTGAACCAGAACAACAGCAAGAACAGCCAGAAGAGACTCTTGCTGCTTCTGAAGAAGAACCTGGAATGATGTCAGTGATTCCAGGCTCAGAGACTCCAGCTGCGATTCAGTTGCGTAAGGAGGCAGGTGATGAGACACCATATGAGCCTCGATCTCTGTATACACATTTGGAAGAGGTGAAAGTCTCTGGAGGTTCTGGAATCATGCCTGTAACAAAGAAGTATGTCTTTCCTGATCAAGCCAAGTCAAGTGTTTGTTAAAGAGAAAACAAGTCTATTAGAGAGAATCAGGGATATCATCCACGACAGTAGTCTTTGTAATCATCTCCCCATTCAAATCATAAGTGATACGTAGTTTCATCACAGAAGCCTTCTACAACTTATTCCTCTTACATATTCCAACTTCACCAAAAGCATTATTCTTAATACGAATCAGCTGTGTAGACACATCTTCATTGTTCCCAGGAATAATCGGATCCGAGATAGGTTTCATTTGAACCTTCATGTACTAATTATGATATAACTCCTCTTCACTCACCTTAGGAACAGCTGCTTGAAGAGTGAACTCTTCTAAATCATCAGGATTGCTATTTGAAATAATAGCTTTGATGATAGTATCAGAGTCATCTTCTCCCTTCTTCATCTTAAACACAATCTTCACGCCATCCTCATCGAATGCCACCATGCTATCGCTTGCTACTTGTTCATTTCATTCACCATACATACGTGCAGGGGCAGGAGCCTCTACAGGAGCAGGAGCCTCCACAGGAGCCATGAAACCATCATCAACTGGAGCAACAGGTGCTGAAACAGCGACTGGAGCAGGAGTAGCCGAAGGAACAGCAGAAGCTGCCGAAGACAAATCCAGAATATCAAATGGGGATGTGGGTTCTACTGACTTGGGAAGAGTGACTACATTGAAAGGGTCATCACCAGGTGCAGGAGAAGAAGTGGGTGGGGCAGTTGAAGTTGTTTTAATCGTATCGAAAATGTCCATAACTCCAGCAAAATCATTGCTTCCAGTATCAGTCTTTGTTGAAGTACCCAGATCTATACCCAACAGATCATCCATCAGGGAAGTAGATTCAGCTGACTTGACAGGACGAGAGGTAGTAACCATATCATCCTCACTCTGATCATAATCTTCACTCTCGCTTCCAGATTCCTCATCAGCACGACGTGCTTTAGCATTGTCGATATCCAGAGGAGGCATACGATCCAGAAGCTGTTCACGAATCATCGCATAATCATCCTTCATAAGTTCAGTATATTCACAAGCACGTTGTTGAGCTTGAAGGATACACGAGGTCTCATAAGGAGCTAGTAATGCATTGATACGATCAAAATAAGCTTCACCAAATCTATCAGATATCTTGATTAAAGCAGTAAGAGTCATAACTACAGATCATCGAATGAACTCATCAGTACTCTTGGTAGTACTATCAATTGAATTATTATTCAGAATTGAAGCCAAGAGATCAAGGACCGTTTCTTCAGAAACAGCATCCAACTGCTGTTGACGTACTTGATCATAATATGATTCAAGCAATTCTTCTCCATACTCTCCTATGAACCACACTCCAACTTGAGTAAGAGAAACTTGACTCTGATCCTTCTGAAGGAACATAAACAGCTTGTGAATCTATCAATCAAACTGGTTCTATTGAATTACCGTGTAGCTAGATAATTCTTCCTCTTCATTTCCAATAATACTGATGAGAGCAGAAGTCACTTCTTCATTAGCATACTTTCCACTCACTTGTAAAACAGCTAACAGAGTATCCACTTGCCAGAGAGAAGAAGGAGCAAACTGCTGAACTAGAGATGTGATCTTGCTAATCAATTCAGGACGCTCAGTATCATCAGCCATAATCTAGGTATCAGGCTTTCCCTTCAGATCCTACAAGATAATTGAGAAGCTCACGAACAAGTTCCTCTACATTCTTCAGATTCACTAAGGCGAAGACGACTTCAAGAGCACGACGACGAATCGAAGGATCGTTCTCTTTGAGACAACCAATGATAGTTGATCGATGACGTGACACAGCAGCATGGTCCACTTCAGCCATCTACTGATAAGATACAACTCTCATAAAAACCTTCAGAAGCATTGACAAAGCTACATAACGAATATTGCTATCACTATGAAGAAGGAACTTACCCAGAATATTCGCTCCCAGCACACGCTGACCACTGACTGCATCAATGTTCATGATAGTCTTCACAGTCTCATAGAGAACAGCATTACCAGCCATACAAGAGCTATCTGTCTTGGTTGCAATCTAGGAGTGAATCGATTCAATTGATCATACAAATGCAAGCAAATCTCCTAACATATCACTACAATCATGGTCATTTGTTGCTAGCAAGCATAGGAGTTTCAACATCTCCACTTGAAGGAAAGGATCAGGTACACCACCAACATTATACTCGCTCTTGAAGCCTCCACTAATGACCACCTTCATTTTCTTAATGAGACGAGGAACCAACTTGCGGAATTTAGGTATCATCGCCGGATTCTTTTTCAGTACAAACGTAGTCAGAGAGGCAGCTATAGATCAAGAACTCCTAGAATTCAGACCGCTGATCAACACACCATGATCCTCATCAGCAAGAAGGGCAGGAAGTGTCTTAATCATATCATCCGTCATTTCAGGAATCTTGCTGAGGATATTGATCATGCACAAACAGGCCTTCTTCTTGATAAAAGGATTGGAGCTTGACATCTTTTGAAGGACATCACTAAAAATGTCACGAGCCATTGCTTCGGAGCATACATTTGCAGCTGCCGTCAAAGCCAAGCCCACTACATATCTACATCTCAGACCTTCCCCTGCTTTGGTACGGGTCTCCAGAATTAATGTCACTTTTCAAAGTATTTGTGACAAGAAGGAAGATGTCGTTATCCTCACTGACGAGAAGAACCATTGCAAGATAACCAATTCTCTTGTCACTGAAGTCAGGACTGGCAATTAACTTCACACTCTGAACTTGACCAAAGTAACTGGGATATCCCATAAGATGAATAAACAGCAGTTTTGCCATGTTGGATTGGGCATTTACTTTATCTTCCTCGCGAAAGGCATTACGAATGAGGGCCGATTCCTTAGAAATGATAGCTCGCTCATCTGCAGCAGTCTTTGCTGCACGCACCTGTCGAATGAAGTCGCGTGTAGTCTTCTTCACGAATGGAATACTAATCTTATTCATACCTCTCACAAATGTGATGAATCAGAAAACCTGGAAAGAACGCTCGAATCTGTGGAAAACCGCGGGTCTCGAATACTTGTTCATTAAAGCTTTGTAATACAATTGATAGATTCTGTTGGTAGGGTGTTGTTGATGACACAAATATCATACCGAAGTGGAAAGCCACAACAGGAAAAAGGGCCGTTTTCCTCACTATATTTGTTGTTGGTTGTTACGTTTATTCTTTGTATTTTTATGAGTTCGTTTCTTCAGCCGAATCAATGGAACGTCTCTATTAATTATTATCCTCTATGTCCTAATTACTGTAATTAAGTCTATATGAAATTACATCCATAAAATTGGGTCAAGAAAAACGTATCATGAAAAGGATTATCGTTACTTCATAGAATGTCTAAGCTGTCGTCATACGCATCGCTCTTTGTAGAGGTAACAATAGTTATGTTGTTTCATGATAGGGGGCTACTACATCTACTAAAGCTGGCGCTAATCTGTGCACTGTTGCCTTCATTACCCTCATCCTATCATCTATTATTTGTGGAATCTTCAATCCAAGTACATCAAGTCTCATATCTTGTGCTCTCACTGTAGGTATGTATTATCGGGTTAACAGTAGTACAGTAATGAATGCTTCGAAAGTGCGTTCACAAAGATTAAGAATATGACACCGGTGTATGTGATTGGCTCCTTCTTCTGTAGCTCTGATTGTATTATTTGACTCTAGATGCTCTTGCTGCATTCTGCTTCATTTCTGTTGGGAATTGCCTTGAAAATGTGTTTCATAATACCGTGATGGCCCGTGTAATGGTAAAGGAATAGTTGTTACTTCATTCTCAGAATGGAACAATTCGCCTTTCATGTATAATGATTATCTTTGAATCCTGTTATACAGCTGGAACTCTAGTTGTATGATCTGTTCTCTTCGAATTACTCATAGCAAGCAAGAAGCTTTATTACTGGTTGGGCAGTGCAAGGATACTATCCATAGTAGGATATAGTCACTCATCTTGAGATTAGTATTGGAGCTTCGATAGCGTTTATGCAGAACTGCTCATCTCTTATTTGGACATTGGATACTATTCTGCTGGTATACTTTTTGGTTCTTCTTAGCTTCCTAACATCAGATAATACTGTTGTTATTCTTGATTTTGGTGATTGATAGATATTCTCTCCTAGATACACCAAATGGGCACGTGTTGGAGCAATTAGTGGTCTAATCTATCTTATTTGCGTCTATGTTCTGGGTCTTATTTTTGTTTTTGTGATTATTGGACGTACGAAGTGATAGGAAAATTGAACTGTAGTTATTTCGTATTTTGTAATGGTAGTATGTCTTATTGGGGTTCTTGGAATGACAGGATGGGAATTGCGCAAGATGGAGGGTGAGATTGTTGGAAAGAAGACAAAGAAACATAGGAAGGGCAAGAAGAGTAAACAGACTGCTGACAAAGTGTAATATCGTTGTTTGTTGCATTAGAAGGATCACTCAGAACTAAATTACATAATGACAAGCATTTCTAAGGATCGAATTCCAGTTTCGATGATTGAGACGAATCCCTGAGGATTTTTGATAATCAAGGAACTACTGTACATGCACTTGTCTTCAACTTTTGATACCTAAGAAACTTCATTTTTGGAGTATTTATTTGTCCAGTTATTATAACTAAATCTTTTGGGTTTCTCTTCAATTTTGTAGGCAATATGACTGGAGAATCAGTCTAATTGAGTAGAGAATTGAGTTTTGATCGAACTGGTTATTGGACTCTTTAACTCTTTGTTTCTGTTGATTTAAGAAGCTTACTTGTATTTTATTTGAGCATGGACGATTTAACGCGGTTTCGTTTAAGGAATGTCTTGTCGTGCATTCTCGAGGGTGTGGTGAGGAGAGGTGATATGGTATGAATTGGTTGGATATGTGAGGAAAAGAATTCGGCCCAACAGCCAGTTACTCGCTTTACTGCTTTATCAGAACCCAATATTTCTATTCGAGATTACATTGAAAGGTTTTTCTTTTATTAAATGGTTATGAGAGTAGATTGTACAAGTATTCCAAGTGTAGTGTCGAATGTCTAATTCTTTCTATTATTTATATCGATCGGTTTATTCAGAGCAGCAACATCCAGGTCAACTCTCTAACAATTCATCGAGTTCTTTTGACAAGGTCGTTCTCTATTGGAAACCTGATATGTAGTGTTGTTCTTGCTGCAAAGACATTTGATGATAACTTCTACACGAATAATCATTATGCCCGTGTAGGAGGTGTGCCTGTGGAGGAATTGAATTGTCTCGAGATCGAGTTTCTGTTTACGATCAATTTCAGCCTCTACGTGAGCTGTGAGGATTATCAGCGGTACTATCAGGAGATATACAAACATGCATCAAGTAATATGTGTACTGTGTGCCATGGAATGGACCTTCCGAATCTTATTCTTCGGCAAAATGGGAATGATGGTTCTGTTCTTGATTATGCTAGATACACTGATAGCAGAGATTATTCTCCTACCAATGTCAACTTCAACGCTCAAATGGACTATTAACCTTGTCTGTATATTCCTCCTATTGTTTCGTATTTTCATTTGTTTATTGAAACAAATGTTTGACACAAAGCATTCAACTAAAATAACCACTTAGGCACTCTTTGGTTTTGAGTCAGCACTTCCCGACCTAATTGTAACTCTTTTATCAAACTCGTACAGGTAACGTTTTACATAGAACTGGGAGAACAGAAGAATCATTGTTGCCATGTAGGCAATCATCAACCAGTTCAGCCACAGAGGCTCTTGGCATCCACCACTATATGTAAGGTAACTTTAGATTCTCATACTTGATCACATCCAATACATTAATGATCGTGATAATCACAAACTGAATCAGCTGGAGCTTCGTCAGAATAGATCTCCACCAACACTTTACTCCCAAAATAGAGCACAGGTAATGGGTGTACATAAGCATATGCACGAAAGAATTCAAGAGAACGGGCATGCAATTATCACCACCAGGATACACATGAAGGAAGAGACGGACCATAAATGTGATGCTGCTGTGATGGTACACATGAAGGAAAGTTACTTGACGATAGGATTTACGGAGAATGAACAAGAAGGTATCCGTAAACTCCCAGTACTTTTGCAGATAGAAGACATAGACGTACTACAGTATCACATTTGATCACCACTCCTACATGAGCAATTGCTTTGGAATTCTCTGTATCAAAATCAATATCACTACAATACAGGAACGGCTTCTTGAGGAAGTAGCATGTAAGCATTCCATAGAAACAATAGGTAGCGAGACAAACACAGATGAAGTTATACACAACCATGAAAGGCTTTGGGTTAAAACGTTCTCTCTTTTCCATGAATTTCAACAGTATGAAGATCATAGCAAAGTAAAAAACGTTGCCAATTACCATGGACTTCGTATCCGCGAAAGGAAGACTATCAATATAAGTTTCTAGATGTAAGAAAACGAGATAAACTCGTACGGAGACTCGTGTCTCTAATCACAGCAGTAGTATCAATACCAAACATTAGAGCTAGGAGATATCTTATTCTGTCGCAGGATAAAAAATAAAGTGGCAATAAAGGGAGATATATGGACTTCGTCACTTCCAAACATATGACGTCATCCTATCGTCATGAGTAGAACTTCTTACATCTTATAAATGGAACATACTCTTTCATAAAAATTGAATGCGACCCTCAGTTCTAGAATAGTTTCTGTGTCCAGGCCGCTGATGTTATGTATAAATACTGTAATTCAAATTAAACAAATTGTTTTTCGCTATCTAATTATGCAATATTCGAGGAAAAGAGATGATCGCTGTCCATTCCAAGACATGAAATATGAACCCTCAGATCACTTCTTCAGCTACAACAATCCATTCTGCTTCGAAGTAGAAAGAAATCGAATGAACCGAATCACATAGAAAATGGTACCGTTTTTTTGTCACTTTACGAATGCATAACAATTATTCTAATCAGGATCATGGGTAACTGTGCATCAATGTCTGCCACTGCTGAGAGCTCTGTGGCAATGACACGAAGATCTGTGAGTGATGGAACTGAAGAAGCCGCGATGATCTTTTCGAATGGAATGATAACTAGTATGCGCGTTTCTGTATGTGCTATTAAGGTGTGGGTGAAGTGTAGTTATCCTTTGAATGTAACAATCTACCAAATATGGATACTTTGAGTAAAAGTGATCCATTTGTTGTTACATACCTACAGGGGAAAGATAGAAAATGGAATGAAGTGGGCCGTACTGAGATTGTTGTGAATAGTCTCAAGTATGTGATGTATTGTGTCTGAACCTTAGTCCTATGTTTGTAACTCGTATACTGCTGAACTACCAATTTGAATCTGTCCAGCGTCTTCGTTTCCAAGTATATGATGCTGATGAAGGAGAGAATGTGAAGAATGTAAACTTATTGCTTCTTTGATTCATAATAGATCGTTCTTGAAAGACAAGACTTCATCGGTGAGGCTGAGACAGTTCTGTCTGAACTTGTTCATAAAAAGACAGCAACAAAGCTGGATTTGAAGCTCAATGAGAAGAGTCGTGGAACTATAACCGTAAAGTGCGAGGAATTGAATGCGGTTCATGGTGTTGTACGAGGCCAGTTCATCGGAATGGATTTACCTTCATCTCGCTGTTTCTATCGCATTTTCAATATCCTTGATTGATCAGTCTGTTCTCTCCCTAACCACAAGTATGGACGAAAAGAATGGATCTTCTCCCGTATACAAGTCCGAAGTAGCCAAAAATGGAGGATGGAAACCGTTCGAGATTGATGTGGGTATCTTCTGTAATGGAGATTTGGTAGAGTTGGAAATGATATTTTATTGGTAGAATCGTCCATTATCAATTAAGATATACCAATACAAATCAAATGGAAATCATGTTGAGATTGGTGTAGTGTCTGTAAGAATGGTGAATCAATCTGATCTCTAGTCATCCACTCAGAAACTGATTGAAGCTAATAAAGCATCTCTCTCTCTAAGCAATGGGTATGATTGAATTCTCTGTATCAATCATAGTGACATTTCTATTCCTCACTTCGAGTATGTGAGTCAACCTTCCTTCTTAAATTACATACAAGCTGGACTGGATATCAATTTCATGGTTGCTATTGACTTCACAGGCAGCAATGGTAATCCAAACGATCCTACGTCTCTTCATTATAACAATCCATCTCTTTATATGC
>ERZ824480.2746-NODE-2746-length-12849-cov-2.769814_pt1 | contig 12849 bp, 12 predicted proteins | sample MGYA00519861_ERZ824480 | MGnify/ENA primary metagenome ERZ824480 (study PRJEB31778, sample SAMEA3449152) | human gut metagenome | biome: human gut; feature: human-associated habitat; material: faeces | place: United Kingdom | collected 2010/2012 ... | reverse complement strand
AAAGCCGGGGGCTTTTGCAAGCTCCCGGCAGGAATGGCTCTTATCCACACATTTTGCGCTGTGTGCAGGCGCTTTACAGCATACTAAAAGCGCCTGGCCATCTTGGATGTCCGGGAGTTCAGTATGCAACAACAAGAGGAAGCGCTATGGCCCATTACGCGGTAGCTTGTCATTGTGTTATCCTCCCTTCCGGTTCCATTTGCTTTGGTATGTTAGCACGATAATACACTCCCGCCGGTCATTTGTCAAGGGGGTAGCGTAAAAATATTTTTGCAGGTTTTCTGTCGCCACACTTCATTTTATCAGATGAGGATCCCCTCGCAGTGGTCTATCTCATGCTGAATGATCTCCGCTGTCCAGCCGGTATAGGTCTTAATGCGAATCTCCAGTTTTTCATTTTGCCAGCGAATCTTTATCCTTTTCCAGCGCTTTACGGGGCGTACACCCGTCAGGGAAAGGCATCCTTCCTCGGTTTCATAAGCCCCGCTTTTCTGCAGAATTTTAGGGTTCAGCATCACGGTATAGCCCGCCCCATCCTGGAAAGCGATGATGCACCGATTCACGCCGATCATATTGGCGGCCATGCCGACACATTCCTCATGGTGCGCCATCAGCGTCTCCAGCAGGTCCCCGGCCACCGGCAGGTCGCTTTCCTCCGCGGGCTTCGCTTTTTGCGAGAGAAACATCTCATCCCTGCAAATCGGTCTTACCATGGTATCCTCCGTCCGTGTTTTTCGGCATAGGTGCCCGGCGCGTTCCGGATCTCCCGGCTCCTCCGCCGGCTGTCCTTCGCATCAGCATCCTTCTTTCGGCAAAACAGTCCTTTACCGCCGGTTGTCCTTATCCCGGTGAGAAAGCTCAACCCGGTAGCCCAGGCTCCGCAGGTAGGCGGCCAGCTGGCAGGCGATGGCCACGCTGCGGTGGCGGCCGCCGGTGCAGCCCACGGCCACTACCAGCTGGCTTTTGCCTTCCCTTTGGTACAGGGGGATGGAAAAGGCCAGGATCAGCACAAAGGACATCCCCGTCAGAAGCCCCGTCACCGGCAGCTTCCCCGCCAGCATGGACGACACCGGCATTTTATAGCTGTAGGACGTGCCGAAGTCCCCCTTCAGGGCCCCCAGCACCCACTGGACATACCGCTCAAAAAACGGCCGGTCCAGTCCCATTTCCGCCCGCAGGGCGGCAATGCGCTCCGGGGTGGCCTCGGTACCCAGCAGCTTCACCGCCGGGTCCCCGGGGATCACCTGGAACGCCAGAAACGCCAGAAAAGAGACGATGACCATGGTCAGCAGCATCAGTCCGATTTTCTTGGCCGCGTATTTCATGGTCATCGCCTCTTTCAATTCAGTATAACGTTACCGCTGGGTAAAATAAACCGTGGACAGGTCCAGCACATAGATGGGATAGAACTTCAGTCCCCCCAGATCCTGCCGCATGGCCACCAGGTCGCACAGGTCCTGGATATACACGTTGGCGGCGGTGTCCGCCAGCATGGTCTCCATCTGCTTGTACAGGTCCGTCTGGGTGGCCTCGTCCTGGGCGTTGATGGCCTGCTGGAACAGGGCGTCATAGGCGGGGTTATTATAGTTGATGAAGTTCTTGCCGTAGTCGGAGGTGAACCGCTCCAGCATGGCCCGGGCGGTCATATTGGCGGCGTCCACGCCCACCACCGTGGCCTGGAACTGGCGGCCGTTATAGATGGTGTCCAGCCAGGTGCTCCATTCCACCGGCTGGATGGTCACGTTGATCCCCGCCTCCCGCAGCTGCTCGGCCACCACCTCGGCGGTGTCCATATGGGGCTGATAGTTGTTGGGGACGGAGATGGTCATGTCGAAGCCGTCGGGATACCCGGCCTGGGCCAGCAGCTCCTTGGCCTTTGCCACGTCGTGGGGATACTTATCCACCAGCTCCGGCAGGAAATACTTGGTAAACGCGGGATAGATGCTGCTGCCCACGGCGGTGCCGTGGCCGTCGGCCACCATGTCCATGATGCCCTGCCGGTCGATGGCATAGCACAGGGCCTGGCGCACCAGCTGATTGTCAAAGGGCTTGGCCTGGTTGTTCAGATAGATGGCCTGCACCAGGTTCATGGTGCCCTCCAGCACCTGGAAGCTCTGGTTCAGCTGGGAGGCCTGGGCGGAGGTCAGGTGGGCGCACAGGTCGATGGACCCGCCGTTCAGGTTCATCACCAGGGCGTCGGCATTTTCGCAGATTTTATAGGTGACCTTGTCCAACCACGCCGGGGTGCCCCAGTAATCCTCGAACCGCTCCATGACGAAGTCCTGCTGGGGGGTCCGGGACACGAACCTGAAGGGGCCGGTGCCCACCGGAGCCGTGTCCTGATTTTCATAGTCCGCGGGGATGATGGCGGCCGTCATATAGCTGATGAACTCCAGGTCCCGCTGTGCGATGGTAACGGCAACGGTCTTTTCGTCCAGGGCCTCCACACTCTTGACAGCAGAAAACGCCGCTACCAGAGGCTTCTCCTGACCCTCCGGCACAGCGGCGCAGCGATTGATGGAATATACAACATCCTCTGCGGTCACTGTCTGGCCGTTGTGGAACTTCACTCCCTCACGAAGCGTGAAGGTGTACGTGGTCCCATCCTCAGACAGCTCATATTTCTCCGCCACAGCGGGGATCATTTCGCCGTCGGAATTGGGCTTCACCAATCCCTCGAAGATGTTGAACAAGACCTCTCTGGTTCCTGCGGCCACCGTCTGGTGGGGGTCAAGACTGTCGTCCAGGTCCTGGGCGATGCCAACGGTGATCTCGCCACCCTTGACCGGTTCGCCCGTTTTGCCGTTATTTCCTTGTCCGCCGGGGTCCTTGCTGCCGTCTCCGCATCCCGGGAGTACGGCGCCGACCATTACCAGCGCCAGGAAAAGAGCCAATAGTTTCTTCTTCATAGCTTTCTCCTTTTTCCTTGCCGCGACCTTGGCGGCAAGCCAGAAATAATGGTGTCAGGCGGCAGTGCGGACAGGCCCCGCCGCCCCTATTCAATTGTCGAAGTGGACTGTACCACATTTCCCCGTGGATTGCAAGGGCTTTTCGCAACTTTTCTCCCGGAATGTGAAAATTTTATCCATCTGCCGCCGTTTTCCCGGTTTTTTCCGCCGGTGGAGGGGTCTGCTTCCGGAACACAACATTGTGCACAATGACGTGCCATTTCCTCTGGGGAAAATATGGCGTCTGAGGGGGTTGTTTTGTGCAAATTGTGGTGTTATACTGTGCAATTGCGTGCCAGTATATTTTGGATAAGAGGTGTGTTTCATGGAAGCGACGCAAAAAAAGAGCGCCCTGTCCGTCAACATGACGGAAGGCTCCCTGTGGAAAAATATGCTGCTGTTCAGCCTGCCCCTGATGCTGACCCAGGTGCTGGAGGTGCTGTTCAACCTCAGCGACGTGGCCATTGCCGGCAAGTTCGCGGACTACCGGGCGCTGGGAGCCGTGGGCTCCACCACGCTGCTGGTGTCGCTGTTCACGGGACTGCTGATCGGCATGGGCAGCGGCGTCAACGTGGCGGTGGCCCGGGGCCTGGGCATGGGGGATAGGCAGCGGGTGGAAAAAACCGTTCACACGTCCTTTGTGCTGTGCGCCGCCATCGGCGTGGTGCTGTGCCTGATCTGCGTGCTGCTGGCCCGGCCCATGCTGACCCTGCTGCACACCAAGGACGAGCTGATGGATGGGGCCGTCCTCTACCTGAAGATATACGCCCTGAGTATGCCGGCCATGGCCGTGTACAACTGCGGCAACGGCATCATGAGCGCCGTGGGCGACACCCGGCGGCCTCTGCTGTATCTGTCCGTTGCCGGTGTGCTGAACGTGGTCCTGAACCTGTTCTTTGTGATCCGCTGCCACATGGCCGCCGAGGGCGTGGCCATCGCCAGCGTCATCGCCCAGTGCCTGTCGGCCCTGCTGATCGTGCTGCACCTGCTGCGGCGGAAGGACGCCTGCCGCCTGGAGCTGCGCCGCCTCCGGGTCCATCCCCAGGAGGCCCGCCGGGTCCTGGCCATCGGCATCCCCACGGGGCTGCAGAACGCCATTTTCGCCGTGGCCAACCTGTTTGTCCAGGTGGGCCTGAACTCCTTCGACGCCGTCACGGTGTCCGGCAGCTCCGCCGCCGCCAACGCCGATACCCTGCTGTTTAACATGATGGCGGCCTTCTATACCGGCTGCGCCAGCTTCGTCAGCCGGAACTGGGGCGCCGGCAAAACCGAGCGCATCGTCAAAAGCTATCTGGTGAGTATGTGCTACGCCGCCGGGGTGGGGGCCGTGTGCGGTCTGCTGCTGCTGTTTTTCGGCCGGAGCTTCCTGGGCCTGTTTGCCAACGAGACGGCGGTCATCGACGCGGGCATGCAGCGGCTGCGGATCATGAGCTTTTCCTATGTGGTGTCCCCGCTGATGGACGCCAGCATCGCCGCCTCCCGGGGCATCGGCAAAAGCGTAGGCCCCACGGTGATCGTCATTCTGGGCTCCTGCGTGTTCCGGGTCATCTGGGTATACACCGTGTTCGCCTGGCTGGGCACCATCACCTCCCTGTATCTGCTGTATATCTTCTCCTGGACCATCACCGGCGCCGCCGAGATCGTCTATTTCCGCCGCAGCTATAAGAAGGTCATCCTGTCGGCCCAGAGCTGGTAAAGACTTCTGCGGCCCGCTGCGCAGGGCTGGACTTGTTGATAAGTTAAAAAACCGGGACGCTGCGGCGTCCCGGTTTTTTTTTGCGAAATGGTCAATAAATAGGGCTTATTCCTGGTCCAGGACCAGCTCCATGGTGTCCTGGGCGATCATCAGCTCCTCGTTGGTGGGGACCACCATCACGGTGACGGGGGCGCCGTCCCGGGAGATGATCTGCTCCTTGCCCCGGCAGCGGTTCTTCTCCGGATCGCAGGTGATGCCCATGAACTCCAGGCCCTGGAGGATGTGGGCCCGGGTCTCGGGTGCGTTTTCACCCACACCGGCGGTGAATACCACCACGTCCACGCCGCCCATGGCGGCGGCATACTCGGCGATCATCTTGCGGACCCGGTACTCGAAGATCTCCAGGGCCACGGTGGCCCGGTGATGGTCCTTCTCCGCCGCCTGCTCCAGATCCCGGAAGTCGGAGGACACGCCGGACAGGCCCAGCATGCCGGATTCCTTGTTCAGCAGGTTCACGGCCTCGGAAATGGTCATGTCGTACTTGTTGGCGATGAACTCCACCACGCCCACGTCCATATCACCGGCCCGGGTGCGCATAGGCAGGCCCGCCAGATGCGTCAGGCCCATGGAGGTGTCCATGCACTTGCCGTCCTCGATGGCGCACAGGGAAGCGCCGGAGCCAATGTGGCACACGACGACCTTGCGGGCCTCGCCGTTGGTCATCTCGGCGACCTTCTTGGAGATGTAGCGATAGCTGGTGCCGTGGGCGCCATACTTACGGATGTGCAGCTTATCGCAAACATCCTTGGGAAGGGCGTAGGTCTTGGCGACCTCGGGCATGTTGAAGTGGAAAGCGGTGTCGTAGACCGTGACGTTGGGCAGATCGGGATACTGCTCGAGGCAGTACTCGATAACGTTGGCCTCGGGGTTGTTGTGCAGCGGCGCGAGCGGGGCGACCTCGCGAATCTTGGCGAGAACGTCCTCGTCGACGAGGGAGGAGTCGCCAAAGTACCAACCGCCCTGAACGATGCGATGGCCGATGCCCTCGATCTTGACGCCGTTGGCCTCGAGGTCCTTCAGAACGACCTCAATGGCGACCTTATGGTCGGGGAACTCGATGTTCTCGGTCACCTTCTTGGAACCGTTGGCAGCATGGGTGAAGGTACCGCCGGTAAAGCAGACGCGCTCGCAGGAGCCCTTTGCGGACACCTTGTGGGACTTGGTATCGATGACCTGATACTTAAGCGTCGAAGATCCTGCGTTGACGACCAGAACGTTCATGTGTCTCCCTACTAACAGGCGGTGTGGCGCCGCCAGGTTACATACGCTTCAATAATAAACCCAAACGCCCTCGCGCTCGGGTTTATTGCGTTGATATATAAGTTATCGGTGCCTAAATACTCATGGCCTTTGGCTTGTAAGACGAAAGAGCGCGGGGATATACACCAGAGAAGAAATCCCGAGCGCAACAAGCAATATGACTCGAATGTCCGCGATGCTGCTCAACGCAGCATTGAACAGATAGAAAAGGATGGCACCCACCGCCACCATCTGGCTTTGGACCGAAATCAGTGAACAGCGCATCGAAGAATCGACAGCATTTTGAAAAATTGAGTATTTAATTGGAGCAAATAACGAGTAAGCAACCGTCTGCAGTACATAGAACACGGGCAGCAAATAGACCGGAGTAAAGGGAATCAAAAACAGAGCAGTCAGGAAAAGGCGCACGATGCCGCAAATACGCGCAAAACGGCCCTTGTCGACATGAGCAATCACACTCGGCACAATAAGCCCCATGGAAGCCGAGGCAAGGAGCTGGACCGCAATGGTCACACCCGAAGCGACGGCATTCATTCCGCGACCCGCAAGCAGCAGTGAGAAAAAGTCTTCCAGGGCGACAAAAGCAAATGCCTGAGAACAGTCCATGATGAACGCTGACCGAAGAATGCCATTACGCGCAATAGCGGCACCGATCATCTTCGGGCTAATTCCACGCTTAGGTGTCGCTGCAGTGTCCCCTCTTCGCATCTCAGGAATGCAGGCAACGACAACCAACGTCAACACCATTGCGATGATATCTGCCGAAAGACCAATGAGATATGCACCGACAGACGAAATGAAACCGCCCACGCAAGCGGAGATAGCATAAGAGGCATAGAAAACAAATCGCTCAACGACATTAAGTCTTACGAGCTGGTCCTGAGAGACGCTGTCAATGTAGATCGCTTCTATGGATCCGCTCACACATGCAACTGCAAATCCTTTGAGAGCAAACGCGCCGATTAAAAGCAGAGGAGAACGGGCGAAAAGTAGGGCGGCGTAGTATCCAAGCATTCCCACGACGCCAACGAGACCGCTTGTCTTTCGTCCAAACCTGTCAGCAATATAACCAGTAGGAACCTCAAGAATGAACTTACTCACTTGGTATGCAATCATCATGCTAGAAATCGCTACCATCGAGAATCCGACGAATTCAAGGTAAACCGTCAGAAAATACAAAATGGTGCTGAAGTTCGACAGAAAAACGAACGTCATATAAAGCAAAACCGTACGGTTTTTCATGCTCCGCCCTCCAAGAGCCAATAGCCCAAACCGAAATCTTGGAAAAGCATGAGGGCAAAGCCGTCAGTCATGTGTTACAAGGCGTCAACATTCACTTGACGCCACGAGGCCAAATGGCCTCACGAAGCGAGATGACGCAATAGGTGAAGAAATACCGTCTGGTGTCGATCGGTCCAGGCATTTTGTCGATAGCAAAAATAGATGGGCAAGGCCACGTCATGCGAGCCTTCAATGGAGCACTCGCTCACTTCCAGTCCATCTGTTGCGAGAGAAGAGCCAGAAAAACTCAATATCAATCCCCCGGCTTGAAGAAACTCAGTCTGCGCCCTGTTTTCGTATTCGACGTCGCGGAAGCGGAAATTAACCAGCTGAGCCTCGGGACATTGGTTGATTGCATTGAGACAGGGTGACAAATTAATGGGAACAGCCAGCCTGCCGCCCAGCAACTCACGAACGGTCATAGCACCCACAGATTGATGACCAGCTGGGCATGAAAGAACCCTGAGCTCCTTTTCACCCATATATTTTGAAGAAAGGACGCTGTCCCGTGGTTCCTCAAACGAGATAGCCGCGTCCGAAATGCCAAGTATAAGTGATTCAAAGCATGTAGCCGTTGGCTGATGCCCCACATCGAGGTGAATCTGAGGGTGCGAGCTTTCAAACGAGTCATACCAGTTTTCGGCAAAAAGGCGCCCCCGCCCATGAAGGCAGGGGGCGTAAAGACGAAAGTGGCCGTCGGGCGAGACGCCGTCGTCCCTCGATTGAGCGTACTTTTTGAGATCGTCGACTTGTGCCAGGATCACGCGTGCACGACGCGCAAATTCTCTGCCCGCCGAAGACAAAACAGCCTCCCCCGCCGATCGGTTGAGCAAAACGATCTGATACTCAGATTCCAACTTTTTGATTGCCGACGAAACGGCCTGTGGGCTCACGTGAACGGCGCGAGCCGCTTTGCGCACGCCGCCGTAGTTCGCTACCGCTTGAAGGTATTCGAGTTGAGAAAGCTGCATAGGTTACTCCAAAGGCAGCCAAGGCGACGGGCCGTGCGTCCTCAGATGAGGTTCTCGCCCAGGTTCTTGCCGCCGAGGACGTGCATGTGGAAGTGCATGACGGTCTGACCGGCGTTGACGCCCTTGTTGGAGATGACGCGGAAACCGTCCTCCAGGCCCTTGGCCTTAGCGACCTCCTGGATGGCGTGGGCCATGGCGCCCATGGTCTCGGCAGGCACGTTGTCGGCGATGTCGCTGTAGTGCTTCTTGGGGATCACGAGGGTGTGGACCGGCGCCTGGGGGTTGAGGTCGTCGAAGGCGATGACCTGGTCGTCCTCATAGACAACGGTCGAGGGGATCTCGTGGTTGGCAATTTTGCAGAAGATGCAATCACACATGGTAGGTTCCTTTCTTACAGACCAAGGTAATTATATTTGGCCGGGATGGTTAGAACGAGAGGTTGTCGTCCGTGTTGGCGGCTTCGCCGTCGGCGAGCACGTCGTTGCCGTCGACGTCCTTAAGGAGCACCGAGACCTTCTGCTCGGCATCGGCCAGGCGGGTGCGCAGGCTCTTGAGGAGCTCGACGCCGCGGGTATAGCTCTCGAGCGACTCCTCGAGCTCCATATCGCCCGACTCCAGGCTGCGGATGATGAGCTCCAGTTCCTGCGAGGCCTGCTTGTACGTAAGCTGCTCGACCGGGGTCTTCTCTGCCATATCTGTTTCCTTTCCTAAAGGTTTATCGCTATGAAACGCGGTCTACTCGACCGTATCGACCGTTGCCGCCACGTTGCCGTCTGTCATGCGCACGCGGATGGCGTCGCCGGGCTTAAAGGTCTTGGCGCTCGTAGCCACACCGTCATCGCTGTACGCGATGGAGTAACCGCGGGCAAGCACCTTGAGCGGCGACAAGGCATCGAGCGACGCGGCAGCTCGGCCCAGGTCGGACGCAGGTTTGCTGAGCATCGTGCGCCCCTGATGCTCCAGACGGGAACTCGCAAGTGTGAGCGCATGGCGCTTGCCATCAAGCCCCGAGGTGCTTGCAACCAGACGCTCGGGCAGGCGCTCAAAGTTGGAGCGGAATGTCCCGACCGAGCGTGCGATGGCGCCGGACAGACGATCGGCCGTCAGGGCGAGCTCAGACTCGCGACGCTCGACCATAAACGTGGGGTCGTTGAGGCACGGGCGGCACGCGGCCGCATCGAGCGCGTCGCCCAGACGAGCCGTATAGGTGTCCCAGGCACGACGACCGCGCTGGTCGAGCATTTCCAGATCGACCTGATCCGACCCGATCATCGAAGCCATCGCGGCGCCCAGACGCTGATGGCGCGTCTCGAGCACATCGACCAACTCCGTCATAGCCGGCGCCACCGATTCTGCCGCAGCCGTGGGCGTGGAGGCGCGACGGTCGCTCACCATGTCGCAGATCGAGGTATCGGGCTCATGCCCAATGCCCGTCACCACGGGCACGGGACAAGCCGCCACCGCACGGGCAAGCTCCTCGTCGTTAAAGGTCATGAGGTCCTCGAAGGAACCGCCGCCACGCACGAGCAAAATGCAATCGGGCGCCGGCGTAATGGCAGCGGCACGACGCAAGCCTTCAATAAGCTCTGCCGGCGCACCCTCGCCCTGGACCTTTGCGCCCACGCAGACAAGCTCGACGAGCGGGTTGCGACGGCGCAGCGTACGCTTGACGTCGTCGATTACGGCACCCGAAAGCGAGGTAACGACCGCCACGCGTGAGCAGAACACCGGGATGCGACGTTTGCGCGCTTCGTCCATCAGGCCCTCGCGGCGTAGCTTTTCGGCCAACTGAGCCACCTGCTGACGCAGCAAGCCCTCCCCCGCCAGCGAGAACGAGCGGGCGACGAAGCTCATGCGACCCGTAGGCTTGTAGAGATTGAAGCTGCCCTTAAAGCTTACCTGCATGCCGTCGCGCAGATCGAAGGTGCGCTTAAGGTAGGCGCCCTTCCAGATGATGCAGTCGACGGCCGCCGAGTCGTCCTTGATTTGGAAGTAGCAGTGGCCGCTTCGGGCATTGGGACCACGAAAACCCGTGACCTCACCCAAAACGCTCAGCTGCGGAATGGCATCGAGCGCGCCGGCGGCGATCTCCACCGCTTGGCTCACGCTGAGCTCTTTGCGCTCCTGCTCGTCCGAACCGTCGAACTCGGCGGAAACGGCATTGCCGGTTAGATTCCAGCCTGCCACGCAGCCTCCTTTCGTCATCGTGCACACGGGCTCCGGCCCTGCGCAAATTCAAGTCCAACACATAGTACAGCGCCGCGAGGACACGAATCCCCGCGGCGCCTGCCTGCCCTATTTGTTATCGGTTGGAGTTTCTGTTGTAACGAGCCATAAGGTAGAGCAGTTGGATGATCGAAGTGAGCGCCGCCGCCACGTAGGTGAGCGCGGCTGCCGTCAGCACCTTCTTGGCACCGTTGACCTGCTTGGAACTCATACCCGACTGCTCGATGTACGCCACGGCACGTCGGCTAGCGTCAATCTCGACCGGCAACGTAACGAGTTGGAACAGCACACTAAACGAGAAGAAGACCAGCGCGAGGGTCGTGAGTCCCGCGATGTTCATGAACAAGCCCATGAGCAGCACGATCGTCCAGGTGTTCTGGGTAAAGTTGACGACGGGGACCAAAGCGGTGCGTACCTTCATCATGGCATAGCCGCTTTGGCGCTGGGCGGCATGGCCCGCCTCGTGACAGGCGACGGCAACGCTTGCGACCGACCCGCCCGAACGGTTGGCATCCGACAGATACAGGTTGTTGTCCTGCGGGTTGTAATGATCGGTGAGCTCGCCGGCAATGCCCTTGATGCCCACGGCGCTACAACCGTTGGCATTGAGCATGCGGCGAGCGACCGTGGCACCCGTATCGCCGTCCGAGCGCACCTTGGACCACGTCTTGTACGTCGAGTTGATATAGCTCTGCGCGGCAAGGCCAAGCACCGTGCAGACAAGAACAACCAGCAGGTACAGCGGGTCAATGCCAAAGCCGTATCCATAGTAATAAGGCATGCGAATTCCTCCGAATCGAGTTACACGTTGGAGGCATTCTACCCACTCAGCCGGCTAGGCTTCCCTATAACAGTTCAATCTTTCCGTCCTTCACGGTGAGCCCCATATTGCCGGAAAGCAGATCGTCCAGACGCGAACCCACGAGCTCAAAGCGCCAGCCTTCGCGCAGGGGGCTCTGCTCGGGATGCTCAATATAGTCGGCCAGGTCATCGCGCGAGGCAATGACCGAGGTCGCCACGCCCGAGCGCTCGGCAACCAGGCGAATGAGCGCATACATCAGGTCCGTCACGCTCTCCAACTCCGGCGAAATCTGACGGTGCCCGCGCACCATGAGCGGCAGGCGATCGTGTGGGCAGCTCGCACCGCGCTTAATGGCCATGAGCGCGCCGTCCACGTCGCGCTCCCCCAGCTGGTCGGTACCGCGAATGCTGCGGAACTCCTCAACACGAACGGGATTACGTTTAACCAGGGCCAGCAGCGTATCGTCGGACATGACCCACTTGCGCGGGATGTTGCGGCGCTCGGCGCGGTCCTCGCGCCAAGCGGCAAGCTCGCGTGCGATGCCCAACTGGTGACGGCTACACGAGTTGATGCGCTTGACCTTGCGAAGCGCCTCATGGCGATCGGCGCGATAGTGCGACTCGTCAGCCAGCGGGCGCAGCTCGTCGAGCACCCAGTCCACACGGCCCAGCTCGCGCAGGCGGCTCATCATCTCGGTATAGGCGACGATCAAGTACTTGACGTCATCGATCGCGTACTCGATCTGTTTGTCGGTCAGCGGGCGGCGCGACCAATCGGTCAGCGACTCGGTCTTGGGCAACGAGACGCCGCAAAACGTCTGCACGAGCGCGCCGTAGGGAATCTGCTGGCGCTCACCCAAAAAGGCGGCGGCCACCTGCGTGTCAAAAATGGGACGCGGCAGCACGCCCACGGTATGGAGCATAACCTCCATGTCCTGCGAGCAGGCGTGGAACACCTTGGTCACGCTCTCGTCGGCCATGAGCTCGGCGAGCGGCGACAGGTCGTCGATCACCAAAGGATCGACCGCGACGCTCTCGGCAGGGGTGGCAATCTGAACCAGGCACAGGCGCGGATGGAATGTGCGCTCGCGCAAAAACTCGGTATCAACGGCAATCGCGTCGAACTCGCGAGCGCGTTGGCAAAAGTCGAGCAGAGCCTGATGTGTGGAAATGTACATATCAACCCATCGAATAAGGTTAGGCCCGAAAAACACGGGTAGGATATCGGCATTGCCTTACAACTATACTCGGTTAGTCACAGAACGGGAACGTAAGTATGCGCTGCCTTATCATCCACAACCCGGCATCGGGCCCCAGCTCAGATGAAATCTACGCGTTCACGCACGCCCTCGCGCAGGGCGGCGACGAGGTCGTGATGCGCTTTATCGGCGATGGCATGGAACCCGAGGACGCCGTGGCAGACGTGCGCGAGTTTGATCGCGTGGTCGTTTCGGGCGGCGACGGCACCGTCTCCAACGTGCTCGACCAGATGCGCGGATGCGGCGTCCCCACACTCGTCTTCCCCTCTGGCACGGCCTGCCTGTTCTTCAACAACATCGGCAATGCCCCCGAGGCGGCGGCACTCGCCAAGGCCTGCCGCGCCGGC
>ERZ824480.2741-NODE-2741-length-12857-cov-3.493517_pt1 | contig 12857 bp, 6 predicted proteins | sample MGYA00519861_ERZ824480 | MGnify/ENA primary metagenome ERZ824480 (study PRJEB31778, sample SAMEA3449152) | human gut metagenome | biome: human gut; feature: human-associated habitat; material: faeces | place: United Kingdom | collected 2010/2012 ... | reverse complement strand
TTTTGCGTTTTTCGTTTTCGGCAAGTAGCTCTGTCATTTTCGGCTCAATCATATACGGCTGAACAGGCTCGGTATATTCGCCCATAATGGTTACGGGAATAAAAGTAGCCTTGTTAATATTTTCGTTCCCGGAAAAGTGAAATACTACACCCTTTTTTCAAGTATGGCTATTGCAAGGGGGTTACAAGCTGGGTGCCGTAATTACATTATACCGCACCGGATGGGACAAAAAAGGGACTTCGTAAAAAAGTGTTGTTATTTTTTTTCGTTTATGCTATACTTATAGTTGGTGATTTGGATGAAGAGAAAAGGAATCGGACATTTTCTGAATAACTTTGACTGGCTTTTGTTCATTGCGGCGATGCTTGCGACTGCGATGGGCATGGTGCTTATATACAGTGCGTCTCTTTCCGGCGGAACGAGCGCGCGTGATGTTTTGGTGCAGTCGGTCGCACTCATAGGCGGCCTTATCATGATGATCGTGATATGCCTTATCGACTGCGACGTATTGGAGGCGCTCGCCGGCATAATCGGCGGTCTCGGTATCGGCGTGCTCATTTTGGTGCTCCTCATCGGAACGGGCGGAGAAGAGGTCGGCACGAAGGGCTGGATATACTTAGGCCCTGTCAGCATTCAGCCGTCCGAGTTTGCGAAGATTGCATTTATCATCTCGCTTTCGGCGCACATTTCGCGCGTTCACGAAAAGATTAACGAGCACAAAACGCTGCTGTTTTTGGTGCTTCACTTTTTGGTATATGCCGGGCTCGTGCTCCTTCAGCCCGACTGGGGAACGGCGATGGTTTTTGCCTTCATCTTTGTCGGAATGCTATTTATGGCCGGCGTGAAGATAAGATACTTTTTGGGCGCTATCGGCCTTTTGGCCGTTGCCGCCGTGCCGATCTGGTTTTTCGTTTTAGACAATTTCCAGAAGGCCAGAATTACGACCTTTTTAAACCCCGAGCTTTCGCCGCTTGACGACGGATACCAGGTCTTGCAGTCGATGCTCGCCATCGGCTCGGGCAGGGTGATGGGAAACGGCTATATGGCCGGGAATCAGACGCAGATGGGCTATCTTCCCCAGGCGAGGACGGACTTTATTTATGCCGTGGCCGGCGAGGAGTTCGGCTTTATCGGCTGCGTTATTGTGCTTTTGATCCTTTCCTTTATTATAATAAGGTGCTTTTACAACTCCCAGAAGGCGAGAGATGTTTTCGGAACGATGCTGTGCGTGGGAGCGGGCTGTCTTTTCCTTTTCCACACGGCGGAAAACATCGGAATGTGCTTAAACCTCCTTCCCGTGACGGGAATTCCGCTTCCGTTTTTCTCGTCGGGCGGATCGAGCCTCATGGCGTCCTATATGGCGCTCGGGCTTGTATTAAATGTCAGACTAAGAAGAAAAACCTACGGACTGTGGGGTTAAATTATACCGGCGGACTTTTTATCCGCCGGTATAATTTTTTACCCAAAGTTTAAGATCACCCCGTATTTATCTTAAAAATGCCCCTTGTATTCGGGAAAAATCTTAGGTATAATATAACCTAAAAGGAGAGATGGATATATGCTTTATAAGAAGAAAAACAGCGCCGAGCTTGACGAAAAGCTTTTCTCAAACCCGACGGCTGAATACAGGGCAACGCCTTTCTGGGCATGGAACTGCCTGATAGATGAAACCATGGCGTCCGATCAGATCGAGGCGTTCAAGAAAATGGGCTTTGGCGGATTTCATATGCATTCGCGCGTCGGCATGGCGATGGAATATCTGGGCAAGCCCTTTATGGACATCGTGAAATTCTCGGTCGACAAGGCGAAAAAAGAGGGCATGCTGGCCTATTTATATGACGAGGACAAGTGGCCCTCCGGCTATGCGGGCGGCTATGTCACACGCGAGGAGCGCTTCAGGCAGAGACGGCTTGAGGTCAGGACCGAGCGCGAGGAGCACTTTTCTTTTGATGAGGCCGTAAACGAGGGCAAGAACTATCTTCTGGCGGTCTATGACATTGTGTTAAATGACGATGGCGAGCTTTTGAGCTATGACATGATAGGTGAGGACGACGAGCCGCGCGGCACAAAGTGGTTTGCATATATCAAGACCTCGCAAAATTCCCCCTGGTTTAACAATCAGGCCTATGTTGACACGCTGAATAAAGAGGCGATCGACAAATTTATCGATATTACATATAACGCTTATAAGGACGCAGTGGGCGAGGAGTTCGGAAAGACCGTCCCCTCAATCTTCACGGACGAGCCGGAGTTTGCAAGAAAAAAGCCCTTGGGCTTTGCCAAGAGCCGCGACTTTGCGGTGTTCCCGTGGACGATGAAGCTCTGCGAGCTTTATGAGAAAAAATATCACAGCGATATGGTAAAGACCATTCCGGAGCTTATCTGGAATCTTGAGGGCGGCCGCGTCTCCGTCGCAAGATACCGCTATCACGATTTTGTATCAGAGCTTTTTACCGAGTGTTTTGCGGACAACTGCGGCAAGTGGTGCGATGAGCATTCTCTTCTTTTTACCGGCCATATGATGGGCGAGCAGACGCTTGAGATGCAGACGGACTTTTTAGGCGAGACGATGCGAAGCTACAGGGCGTTTTCGCTCCCCGGAATCGACCTTTTATGCAACTGGCTTGAATATAACACCGCGAAGCAGTGCCAGTCCGCCGTTCATCAGTACGGGCGCGAGGGCATGACCTGCGAGCTTTACGGTGTGACAAACTGGGACTTTGATTTCAGAGGCCACAAGTTCCAGGGCGACTGGCTGGCCGCGCTCGGCGTGACATTGAGAGTTCCGCACCTTTCGTGGGCTTCGATGGCCGGCGAGTCCAAGAGGGACTATCCGGCGTCCATCAGCTATCAGTCGCCGTGGTATGAAAAATACGGCTATGTAGAGGACCACTTCGCGAGATTGAACACGGTGCTGACACGCGGAAAGCCCGTTGTCGACGTTGCGGTGATCCACCCGGTCGAGAGCTACTGGATAAACTACGGCCCGGTTCAGAACACGCGCGAAAAGAGAGACGAGCTTGACGAAAAGTTTTCAAATATCACAAAATGGCTTCTTTTCGGTTCGATCGACTTTGACTTTATAAGCGAGTCGCTTCTTCCGTCGCAGTTTAAGGGGGCGGACAAGGGGCTTAAAGTCGGCTGTATGAGCTACAAGGCCGTCATCGTGCCGGATATGGAAACGATCAGGAGCACAACGGTTGAGATACTTAAAAAATTCCACGACGACGGCGGCTGCGTGATCTTTGCCGGAAACTGCCCCGAATATGTTGACGCCAAAGAAAACACGGACATAAAGGCGCTTTACGACGAGTGCACGCATGTTCCCTATACCAAGACGGCGATTTTAGGCTCGTTAAAAGCATACAGAAGAGTCGAAATTTCGAATGCCGACGGGTCAAAGGCGAACGACTTATTGTATAATATGCGTGCGGACGGGAACGACACATGGCTCTTTATCGCGAGGGGCTTTTTGCCCGACGCTAATAATGCGATGCACGCCGGGTTGGCAAAGGAGAGCGAAGTGCCGCGCCATATTGCGGTAAGGCTTGCGGGCGAATTTATCCCGAAGCTTTATGACACGGTAAAGGGCGAGATAAGAGACACTCCGGCAAGATACGAAAACGGCGAAACGGTGATAGATTACGACCTTTATTACAGCGACAGCCTGCTTTTGAAGCTCACGCCCGGCAAAAAGGAGAGCGCTCCTGTTATTAAGGAAGCAAAAGCACCGGACAAGGTGATCCGCTTTAATGACAAGGTGGAATATGAGAGAAGCGAGCCTAATGTCCTCATTCTGGACAGAGCGGCTTTTTCGCTCGACGGGGGAGAAGCGCACGGCGAGGAGGACATCTTAAAGCTCGACAATATCTGCCGCAGAATGCTTTCCTGGCCCTACCGCGGAGCGGGCGCACAGCCGTGGACGTTGGAGCCTGAAAAAATCGGGCATTACATAACGCTTGACTTTACAGTGCGAAGCGAGATTGATTATGAAGGCGCGCTTTTGGCGATTGAGGATCTTGAAAAGCTCAAAATAAGCTTTAACGGCGAGGACGTGCCGGTCAGACAGGTCGGCTATTTTGCCGACAAGGCGATAAAGACCGTCCGCCTTCCGAAGATCAAAAAGGGTGAAAACACGCTCACGGTCAAGGTTCCGTTCGGAAAGAGCACGAACACGGAATATTGCTATATCCTCGGTGAGTTCAACGTTAAGGTCGAGGGCGTTATAACGACGATCGTTCCGAAGACGGACAAGATCGGCTTTTCACCGCTCAAGGAGCAGGGAATGCCGTTCTACGGCGCAAACATTACATATATTGCCGAGATCGAGACAGAGGAATGCACGCTCGTTATTGACGCGAACTATTACAGGGGCGCCCTCATCGGTGTCAGTGTCGACGGTGCCGACGCGGGCAACATAGTTTACTCGCCTTATAACCTCGAAATTTCCGGCGTTTCAAAGGGCAGGCACAGAGTCGAATTCACGCTCTGCGGAACGAGGATCAACACCTTCGGGGGACTTCACAACATCATGCAGCCCAAGTGGGTCGACCTCGGGTTCTGGAGGAGCGAGGGCGACAACTGGTGCTATGAATATGTGCTTAAGGACACGGGAATCTTAAGGTCTCCAATAATTAAAGTCTATAATAAATGATTTTTTCCGCCCGGCATTTTGCCGGGCGGAGTTTTTTTGTATAAAACAGCAATTTTGTTATAGTAATCGCAAAAAATTACTATAGACAGCTTCTCTTTTTTGTAGTATAATTTTATATGAAAAAGCTTTTAAAAGCTTATAATTTGTACTATATTCATAAAAGGAGGAAACAAAAATGAGGAAGTTCTTATGCGCCGCTCTGGCAGTTATGCTCGCTTTTTCGGCGGTCGGCATATGCTCGGCGGCAAATGAGAGAGTTCTCACGGCTTCGGAAGTGACGGACAAAAACATGCAGATGATGGTCACCGGGGAAAACACCGTGAGAGGACTTGAAAGGAAGGCGTATTTCGGGTTTGACAATGTGGATCTTACAGGCATTAACTCGGTTGAGATCAATGCATACAACAAGATCAGCGGCCAGTCAAACGGTGAAACTCTGGCAGTCGTTATTGACGATCCGAATTCCGGTAAGCTTATAGGAACGGTGACGCTTACCGAGGTCGGAGAGGACATTACGGCAAAGGGATCGATCGAGCCGACAACGGGAGTGCATAAGCTTTACTTCCGCTGCCTGTATGCTGCAAACAGCTGGAACGAGATCCAGATCAAAAAGATCACTCTTTCGCCCAAGAAATATGTGAGCGATAAGGAGTCGAAAAAGGTTCCGGATTCGAAAATAATCGACGTTTATTCAGACACATGGGTAGCGGTCGACGATATGGGCCGTGCGGTTGCCGACTATGAAGAGGTCGGCGGTGTGAAGACCGATACGCGTGAGGTCGGCCTCCTTTACTGGGACTGGTTTAATTCTACGGCGGCGAGCAAGCGCGCCAATATAATTTCAGAGATCGTGAACGCACACCCCGAAGAAAAGGAAAACTACAACAGCCCCGTCTGGGACACGAGGGGAGAATATTACTGGGCAGAGCCGCTTTTGGGATTCTATAATTCCTATGACTACTGGGTTTACAGAAAGCACGCGGAGATGATCTCAAATGCCGGTGTTGACTCGATATACTTTGACTATTCCAACGGCGGTATCGACTTTATTCCATGCTTAAACATTCTGGCACAGGCGTTCAGGGACGCGAAGGCCTCCGGCGTTGACATTCCGAGGATATCTGCGATGATGACGCTCGGCGGCAAGCCGAGTGACGCGTTCCGCGGACTCACGGCAATTTATTACAACTGCTTTGTAGAGAATGATTACTCGGACATCTGGTATTATTACGAGGGCAAGCCCTTACTTTATGCGAACGCTACATATGACAATGCGATGAAGGACGTTGAGGCAAACTGCACGGTTGAAACGGGGATCCTTGACGGAATAAAGGACTTCTTCACATACAGAATGCATGGCGGAAGGAACAACTATTCTGAATCGGCGACAGGCTCCAATAAGTGGATGTGGCTTGAAAACTTCCCCCAGGTATTGAGAAACAAGGACGCGTCGGGAAGGCCCGAGTTCGTTGTTGTCGGCGTCGGCATCAACCAGTCCACTATCTACGGTCTTTCGCAGACAGGCGTATTCTCCGACCAGTACAATAAGGGCAGAGGATATTCCGAGGCGTTCGGAGAGGACTACAGAGACATCGGAAAGAGAAAAGCATATTTCTTCCGCGAGCAGGCAGCACTTGCACTTGACGCGGCTCCGAAGTTCTTAATGATCGACGGCTGGAACGAGTGGACGGCGATCAGAAACAACGACTACAACGGCTTTAAGAACTCATTTGTTGACCTTTACGATGATGAGAACAGCCGTGACTTTGAACCCTCCAAGGGCGTGCTCAAGGACGATTACTACAATCTTTTGTGCGACCTTGTGAGAAAGTTTAAGGGCGTTCGCCCCGCTCCCACGGCTTCGGGAATGAAGACGATCGACGTTAACGCGGACGCATCGGCATGGGACAGCGTCGGACCGGAATTTTTAAATAACTTCCAGGATTACGAGAGAGATTCCGAGGGCCTTGCAAAGTCGCGCGAGATCGTCGGCGGCGACAAGCTTGAGGCTTGGCACTACACCACAAAGGTCAACAACGCGATAAAGTCTGCCAAGGTGACATTTGATAACGACAATATCTACTTTATGGCAAAGACCGAGAAGGACATCAAGAAGGGCACGGAAAACTGGATGAACCTTTTCATTAATATTGACCGCAACAAGGCGACGGGCTGGGAAGGCTATGACTTCGCGGTTAACGTCGGCGGCGAGGGCGTTATCTCCTCTTATAACGGCGGCTGGAACAAGGTGGGCGACGCGGCTTATTCCGTTTCCGGAAACACGCTTCAGCTCGCAATCCCTAAAATCCTCCTGGGTGAGACCGGAACGGTCGACCTTGAATTTAAATGGACAGATTCCGTTGCGACGGACGACATATTGAATTTCTATAAGGACGGCTCGTCCGCTCCTTTGGGAAGATTTAACTATCTCTTCACAGAGATCGCACAGACCGCGCTCACAGAGTCTGAAAGAGCGGCACTTAAGGGAACGACCGTTATTAAGGCGGGCAATAACCGCATGGTAGTTTCCGGCGGAAAGATGAACGTTTACGAGGCGGACACGAGAATAACTCCCTTTGAAGCGAACGGAACGCTCTATATCCCCGAGGAGACCTTTAACGAGGTTATGGGCTTCGGACACACAAAGACAAGATATGAAGCGGCATTTAATATGCTCCTTACATATCACTACGATATGAACGATGATCTTACCGAGATTGATAACTATATGTGGACATACGGCCTTTTGGATTCGAACGAGGTCAGAGTCAACGGCAAGGTGACATATCTTTCGGCAGCTCCGACAGCGAAGGACGGCATTATCTACATTCCCGTTTCTATGATAGCTGAGTGCTACGGCTGGACGGTTAAGGCGCTCGGAAACGGCGCATATCAGATCAGCTCTGACGGTGTGAGCGATGCAATGGTAAACGCTGCGCTCGGTCACATCGGTTGATAAGGAGGGAAAAAGATGAAAAAAATAACTTCATTGCTGCTTGCGGTATTAATGGTTTTCTCTCTGACGATTGCCGTATCGGCAGCTGAAACAAAGCTTAACAAAAACGATTCGTGGGTGATCACCACATCGAGCCAGATGAACGACGGATTCATGTCGGTAAAGAACGCGTTTGACGGCGATATTGCGACCTACTGGCACACGGTGTACACCTTCCAGGGCACAGAGGTAACGGGGCATGAAGAGCCTCCGCACGACATTATGGTTGACTTCGGAAAGACCGTGAAGGTCTCCGGCTGGCGCTACACACCCAGACAGGACAATGCGACAGGAACATTCTTAAAGTATAACATCTATGCTTCAAAGGACGGAAAGACCTTTAATCTCATTTACTCGGGCGATTTTCCCTTTAAGGGCGGCACGAAGGATCAGCCGGCCGAAAAGGCCTCCTGGGGCGACGTAGAGATGAGAGCGATCATTATCCGCGGCGTTGAGACGATCAACGGCTACGGCACGGCGGCGGAGATCGAGTTCTTCACCGGCGGAACAGGCACATCCGTTAAAAACGGAGATAAGTATTCCGGCAAGCTTGTAGCAGGCTCCGGAAGCTCGTCTGCCGGCACAGGAAATACGGGAAATACCGGCAGCGCAGGCGGCAAGGACAAGGGCTCGGCGACCGTTTCCGGCACAGCTATAAAGAACGACGGAACGTGGAAATTCACCGCGTCGAGCGATGTTAACACCAGCGTTGTGAACGCTTTTGACGGCGACACCAAGAGCTATTGGCACACTGCATATAAGACAAACGAAGAGGGAACAGAGGTCGTTTCGCACGACGAGTGCCCTCACACGATCGACATTGACTTCGGCAAGGAGATGACAATCTCCGGCTGGCTCTACACTCCGAGACAGGACAACGGCGCAGGAACATTCTTGAATTACAATATGTATAAGTCAAATGACGGAAAGAAGTATGAAAAGTTCTTTACCGGAAGCTTCGAGTATAAGGGCGGAAACGACGTTACAAGAGATCCCAAGGGCGCTTCATGGGGCGACCAGAAAATGAAATATCTTCGCATCGAGGTCACAAATTCGATCTCGGGCTACGGCACGGCGGCGGAGATCACCTTCTACACGGGCGGAACGGGAAAACCCAATGCGTCCGGCACCGTTGAGAACGGGAAGGACACATCCAAGCCCGATGTTTCGGACAGAACTGCAGCGGACGGAACTCCGTTTTATGATAAAGCGGGCTGGAAGGCTGAGGTAAACTCCGAAAAAGGCTCAAATGTCAGCAAGATTTTTGACGGTGATGTTACAACCTACTGGCACTCGGACTACACGGCGGACGGCCCGACTGTTACTGGCCACGACGACCCGCCCTTTCACTTAATAATCACGCTTCCCAAGGCGGTTTTGACCTCAGGAATTGTGCTCACTCCCAGACAGGATAATCCCAACGGAAGAATCCTTGGTGCGGACATCTATGTTTCCGACACTGATGACGGCGAGTGGTTCCTCTTGAAAGAGGGAATGGAATTTGCGAATACGACGATCGCAAAGGAGATTGCATTCACGGCAAACCTTAATATCAAGCGCGTGTGGGTCGAGGTTACGACAGGTAACGGCGGATACGGAACACTTGCCGAGTTTGACCTTATGGTAAAGAAGGATTCGTTTGAAACCGTTAAATTTGCCGATTATGCGGCAAACGAGGAAAAAAACGCGCTTTACGAGATCCCGAGAGATCAGATAAGCGCTGAATTTGCCGGCGAAAACTGGGCAAAAAACATACCCCAGAATATATTTGACGGGTCGGAGCAGACCTTCTGGCAGACCGAAGGCATAGCGGCAATGGATTGGCCCGCAGTGCTCACGGTAGATTTAAAGAGCATCTATAAGCTCAAAGAGATCCGAATGCTTCCCAGGCAGTCAGCCGACTGCCACGGAACATGGCTCAAGCTCACCGTTTCGGGAAGCACGGACGATGAAAACTGGTTCATTATAAAAGAGGGTATTGAATTTAACAAGGATATTTTGATGAAGACCATCACGTTCGATGAGGAAACGAATGTGAGATATTTGGAGTTCCAGATCGAGGATGGATTCGCCTCACGCGCCAGCTGCTCGGAGATGACCTTCTGGCAGACAAAGACCGCGAAGGACGAATTTGTAGAGATGAACAGCCAGAAATATATTCTTAAGATCGGCTCCAACACGATCGAATCCGACAAGGGCGGAGTAAAATCGAGCAAAGAGATCGATGTTGCACCCTATATCGTGAACGGCTCGACAATGATTCCTCTGCGCGGACTGTTAGAGGAAATGGGCGCGTCGATCGAATGGAACGGCGCGGACGAGACGATCAAGGTCAACAACGGTTCAAACATCATAAAGCTTCAGATATGGAACTATCTTGTGTATGTTTACGGCACGCAGTACGGCGATCTGAGATACACTCTTTTGAATCCGCCGATAATCAAGGATTCAAGAACCTTCATTCCCGTCCGCTTCGTATCAGAGCAGCTCGGCTATAATGTTGACTGGGACGCAGCGACCCAGACCATCACTATCACAAAATAAAAAAGCAAAAAAATCGGTGGATTTCCCCCGATTTTTTTGCTTTTAAAAGTCGGACAAGTTATAGACAAAGCCGTTAAAATGTTGTATAATCACATTGAAAAATAATTCGGAGGGAGAAAGATGGTTAATTTCAAGGATTTTAATAAAACGGCCGACACAATGATGAACATAAGAGAGGCCGTCACATACTGTAAGGAGCATGGCGAAAAGGAGCTTTTGTTCCCGAAGGATACATATTCTGTCAAGAGCGAATATGCATTTGACAAGTGGCTCTCCGTTTCCAATCACGGGAGCGGCTTAAAGCGCATCGTGTTCCTTTTGGAGGATATTAATGATCTCACGATCGATTTTTCGGGAAGCACGATTATTTTAGAGGACGTTTTGATTCCGTTTGCTATCATAAACTGCAAAAATATCACTGTTAAAAACTTCAAATTGAGAAGCTTAAAGCCCATGGCGGCAGACGGCGTGATCACAAGTGTGCGCGACAACGGCTTTTCGTTTAAGCTCACCGGGATCTCAAAGGCATATGTTAAAAACGGTGCTCTTTTCGGCGGCGAGGAGAAGGGCGATAACGATAACCTCATCTGGGCGAACGAGTGGAGAAAAGAAGACGGAATGCTCACCGAAAAATACAGCGACCTTTGGCTGAGAGATTTTAAATTTTCCGATGACGGGGAAAACAACTTCATGGCCGAGGGCGGTGAAAAGCTCACCGAGAAGATGGGCGATGGCAATGCTATCTCGTTTCAGCAGGCGCATAGAGTTGTCTGCGGCGTGTTTGTCGAGAGCTCATATAACACAAAAATAACGGACTACACGATATATAACGGCATCGGAATGGGCGTTATCGCGCAGAATTCCGACACGGTATCGATCGATAAGATGACGGTCATCCCCTATGAGGGTGCGTGCCATTCGCTCAACGCGGACGCGACGCATTTTGTACATTGCAAAGGCCTCATTAAAATCGAGAACTCGCATTTTGAGGGCCAGCTTGACGACGCGCTCAACGTGCACGGGATTTATTTAAGAATCGAAGATATTATAAATGACACCGTTATATTAAAATTTATGCACCATGAGGCGGCCGGGATCGACTGTGTCCGCGAGGGCTTTTTAATGGAATCGTGCGACCCCGAGTCGCTCATTCCCAAGGGGCGCTATAAAGTTACAAGCGTTAAAAAGCTTAACTTCAATCACCTTGCGGTCAGATTCGCCGAGGGGACGGACGGCATTAAAATAGGCGACGATATGACCGAGGTATCCTATGTCTGCGACGTGCTGTTTAAGGACAACACGCTATACAACAACCGCGCGAGGGGAATGCTTTTAGCGTCTGCCGGAAAATTGAGGATCGAGCATAACAAATTCATCACGCCAGGCGCGCCGATAAAGTTCGAGTCGGACGGGGCATATTGGTTCGAGTCCGGCGGAACGAGGGACGTTGTGATAAAGAATAACGAATTTATCAACAATCTTTATGTTGAAGGCGGCTGGGGAAGTACCGGAATAATCGACGTTATGAGAAAGGCGAAGACCGAGGAGGGCAAGTACTTCCACGGCACGATCGAAATTTCCGACAATGTGTTTAAGAATTGCAAAAAACCGATCGCTTCTATCAATAACACCGAAAAGCTCATTATGAAAAACAACGAGCTTATAGACTGCGAAAACAGCGAGCCGGTGATCAGTTATGTTAAAGAGATCGTAAAATAAAACAAAGGGTGAGAAATGCTCACCCTTTGTTTTTAAATCTTGCCCGTGTAGGGAGCAAGCGTCAGCCGAATGAAAAAGCCCTTGTCGTGGCGGCAGACCGGGCATTCCTCCGGCGCCTCAGTACCTGAGAAAATGTGGCCGCAGTTTAGGCACATCCACTCACAGCTTATGTCCGAAATGAAGAGCCTGTTTTTCTTCATCAGCTCAGAAAAGAGCAAAAAGCGCTCCGCGTGGCTTTTTTCGATCTCGGCGATCTTGTAAAACGAAGCGGCGACCGAGTCGAACCCTTCCTCGTGCGCGGTGTCGCCGAACGCACGGTAAACGCGGTCCGCCTCCTCGGTCTCGTTGTGATATGCGCTTTCCAAAAGCTTTATCACGGAGTCCGTCTCCGTCACCGGATACGCCCCATCGATGCTGATGTTTTGTCCTTCCGCGTCCCTTAGGTGGTTTAAGAATATTCCGGCGTGTTCCTTTTCCTGTGCGCCGGTAAATTCAAACACCGCGCCGATAACAAAAAGCTTTGCGGCGTCCGCCTTTTCCTTGGCGAAGGCGTAGCGCATTCTCGCCTGGCACTCGCCCGAAAAGGCGCGCATTAAGTTTTCCTTTGTTTTGCTTGAATTAAAATCCGCAGTCATAAAATTCCTCCTTTTTTTATCATCCATTGATTTTAATAGACATATTTACATCATATCACATATATAAAAAATGTCAATATTTTATATATCATTCACAAAAATATATGATATTTCAACAAATTTTATATTCTTTTGAAAAAAGTAAAAAAGCAGCTGCGTAAAACAGCTGCTTTTTTATGAAATTTATTATTTACGAATACCAAGTCTAGCAATAATAGAACGGTAACGCTCAATATCCTTCTTTGCCAGATAGTTGAGCATGTTGCGGCGCTGGCCGACCATTTTCAAAAGGCCGCGGGGCGAATGGTTG
>ERZ824480.2738-NODE-2738-length-12870-cov-2.806399_pt1 | contig 12870 bp, 21 predicted proteins | sample MGYA00519861_ERZ824480 | MGnify/ENA primary metagenome ERZ824480 (study PRJEB31778, sample SAMEA3449152) | human gut metagenome | biome: human gut; feature: human-associated habitat; material: faeces | place: United Kingdom | collected 2010/2012 ... | reverse complement strand
AGAGCGTGGGTCTCATAATCCCAAGGTCGTGAGTTCGATCCTCACAAGCCGCATTCTTTTTCTCTGTTTATCATATTCATTGATCAGTGCTCAATAACTTGAAAGTAATACTTGCCAATTGTGTTTCCATAATTGATTCTCTGATTACAAATGATTGTCCAATTATATATCCATGGAGCTTTACGACAACTGGATATAAGCAACTGTGAAACAGGGAAGGATATTAAGGTGGCAATCTCGAAAACTGTAATTAACGAGAATTGGGTAGTGTAATTATTAGTTTTTGATTCCTGTTGCTGATCAGAAACTTTCTTTCAGCGAACAAGAAATTAAGGATGATGATCTAGTATCTGGTGTAATTCGTGTGTAATGAATAGATCTCTGAAAAGAACATTACCAATAATGACATATTGTTACTCGAATCCATCTCTGAAAGTGTGGTTGTCAAAAGAGTGTTATGAGGTAGATCAAGCGACACCTTACTATCGAATGCTTCTTCAAACTCCTGTTAGTCAGATTCCTGACTTATATCGAGACAATCCTCCTTTCAAACAATTTGTCAAGATTCTTACCTTCTGTAATTGTAGATTGACTCAAAGTTGCCTCCACTGCAGGATTTATTGCGAGAGAATGATACAGAGGGGTTACTAAGGTTGGTCCTTTTTGTTTTGTATGATTTGTTAGATTTCTATGCTATTCTGTAGTTACTTCGTATATCAAGCGTTGGAATCAAACACAGGTAGCGGTTTAGGTGTTGTTAACAGTTCAGGAAAAGAAGGTCCTTGAGCGTGGATCTGCGGATGAAATGGATCCAGAATATCAGAAGAAGGTATATGAAGTAAGAATGGAGATCGATTGTGAAAGTAGGCAATTCGGAATGAAAATCTGAATCTAACACGTGTTCAAGTTTTAGACGCGAGACCTATACACCTCTATCTCGTTACATACATTAATGATGTATGAGTATTGTCGTTTCTTCATGATAGGTTCAAGTTAACTTTGTTGTGGATACAGGAGCTCAGAGTACCATTCTCTCATCCGATGTTGCCGAAGCCACAAAGGTGGCCCGAGTAGTTGATGAGAGTGAATCAGTACAACTAAACTCATAATTCCATTGTAGATTGATATTTATGGTGTTGGAAGTGGTCGTACCATGGGAATGGTCAACGCCCATGATATCTGCATCGAGGGTGAATATTTTGCTGTAAAGAGTCAAGTGGTTCCAAAGAAGAATATTGCAAATAGTTGTCTTCTTGGATTGGACTTCTTGAAGCAGTATAAGGCTGTGATCGACATTGAGTCAGATACACTTACTGTTGAAATCAATAATAAAAAGATCAAAGCGAAATTGATTGAATCTGCTGTTGAAATAGTGAAATAGGGTAATTATGTAGTGGATTGACCCACTTGCTAAATACAACGAAGATGGGACATTTGAGAAGGAAGAACAACCAATGGATGTAGAGGAAGAGTCTGGAGAGGAGATCCCATTGGATCCTTCGGAACAACAGATTCTGGACACAGCAAATCAATTACAAGCAATGGGATATTCTGCTGAAGATGTTTAATTGATGAATGAATGTGAAGTGTAGAGTATGAATGCTTCGGCTCAGGCAAATGGAAACATTGAGCTGGCCATTACGTTATTAGAAGGAAACTGGATTTGTTTGTTTAGATTACTTTTGGATTCGTAGGTCTAAGGATAGGGCGAGGCGTGAATGATCCTTTACTAACACTTAATAGATTAAGGAATCGAAATAATGAGTACAAGTCGAGAGCGTTATCGAGATCGAGATGAGGTTTGTTTTCTGTCTCGATGGTAATTCCGTAGGGTAGCAAGAACGATGGATTTAAATACGTTCCTCCTCATGGAAGAAAGAATCCTAAGCAACGTGATGGGTTTCGAGCCCCATCAAGTCCTTTTATTCGTGATGACTATCCAAAGCGAGCAAGTGGAAATGGGTCCTCCTCTTGATTTGTAGCAATTCGTTATTCCTTTGAAGATTTGTTAAGTTTTTACCATCCTCCTACTCTTCCAGATCATTTGAGTGGAAAGACCGATGTAGAGAGTTGTTTGGTTTGTTGAAGATAAGATTAACTCTGAGCCAATTATACCGTGGTGTTTGAGTCCGATTACCCAAGAGGAAGTAATTATTTGGAGAGGTTTCCATTTTTAGTTGGATGCGGCTTGGGATCGTTGCTACATCTTTAAAGGCAAGAGTTCAAACAAAAAGCCTCATTTGAAGCCTGTAGATATTACAGCAGAGGCTGTAGATGTGATTCAGACGCTTATTGCTACGGTACAACAGGAACCATTGGGAAGGGAAATTTCTAAGGAGAGAGAGGAACAGGAGGAGAGGACAGGGAAGTTGAAGGAGGAAAAGACAGAAGAGAAGGAGAAGACAGAGGAATTGAAAGAGGAGAAGGAAGAAATGAATGAGGAGAAGGTAATGAATGAAGCAAAGGGACCAATGGAAGAGCCGGAAGCTGAGGTAGTGAAGGAGGAGCGACAAGAGATGGAGACGACCCAGAGGAAACCTTCAGATGGTGAGACTAGGCAGGAACCCAAACCAGTAGCGTCTCCAATTGAACTGGGTATGTACCATGTCACTCACAGTTTGGAACCAAGTGTTGTAATTCAGCAGACGGCCTCTCGCGAGTCGATTCCTCTCTCTCTGGAGGATGTCGATCACCTTTTGAATGGGGTTGGTGAAGAAGAGCCAGAAGAGGAAGGTGTGTGGCGATATATTGACGCTCAGGGTTTCGAGCGTGGTCCTTTCGACTCCAGCACAATGAGAGCATGGTGGGATAATGGATTTCTCACGCAGTCACTGGTAGTGAAGTACAAAGAGGGTTCCTGGAGACCCATTCAAACATGTTACACTTCTCTTGAGAACGTTTTTCTGGAGCCTCCGATGGAAGAAATGTCTGCCAAATTAGCTTGGAAGGAACCAATGCGTCATTCAGCAACAGAACGTCGTGTAAGCGATGCGAGAAGAGTATGATGTGTAGTTACCGAAGACACTGAAGTCTGTGATGAGGAAACGGGAGAAGGAAATCCCAGAACCTCAGACCCAGACAGTAACTCCGGTCGAGATCCCTCCGATTCAAGCAGTAGATGCTGTGAGTCTTTCTACGGTTCTCTCGTTACAACAACAAACAGCTGAAGAAGAGTTGGAAAAGGAAACACACAAGGATGAAACTCCTTATCATCCTCCAGCATCCAATCAGATTCCAGCTTTGACATTAGAGCGAGATGCACGTAAGATCACCATCCCTTCTTTAGAGGCTGCTCCTGTTCCAGCTCCTTCCGCTCCTGTCTCTCAGCCACCCAAACCAGTGATCTCTCCATGGACACGACAACGACTTGATCAAGTCGCTTTTTCTCCCGTCGATCTCGCGAGTAAGATGGGTTGGACTATTAACGAACATCCTAAGACGCCATGGGAGACACAGCAGAAGGCTTCGTCAAGCTATTCAGATCGGGTTGGTACGATGTTATCAACAAGCGAAGCGAAGAAGGATATAGTTTGGAATATCCCTTCAACTCCTGCAGCAGTGCCATTGGAACAAATCCTTCGTGAGCAACAGGAGGAGAAGAAGGCGGTTGAAGTGGGATTTGCCGGATGCCGGGTTCTCCGCCAGCACGGCGAGGTTGAGGGAGCCGCCGGAAATATATGGGAACGGGTGGGCCGGATCCACGGCAAGCGGCGTCAGGACAGGGAACACCTGCTGACGGTAGTAGCGCGACAGGCGCTCCTGCTCGGCCGCGGTGAGCTTGTCCCAGCTCAGCAGCACGATCTGTTCCTTCGGGAAAGAGTTTCCAGGAAATTATGGAAGAGCAAAAGCAGGTAAGGATGGAAAGATATTGTGAATTGTAGCAAAAACAGAAGAAGGAACAGGAGAAGATGAAGCCGAAGTCCGGAACATGGAGTACTTTGTTTGCCTCCAACGCATTGCCTGTACTCGGAGGGAAACACGAGAAACCAACTGGAAAGAATGTGACTCCTGCAAGTGAAGGCCAATTGTTCTGGGAAGTTGCAGAGAGCAAAACAAAGAAAGAGACGAAGGAAGTTCCGAAGGCTGTTTCTATTGATAGTAGGTTATTAGGAAAGGATAAGAAATAGAATATTCCAAAGAGGAGTTTGATAATTGGTGTCGACAACAGATGTTGAGTCTTTCTGGAAGTGATGATATTTCGCTTCTTGAATTCTGCTTTGGTTTAGATGATGACCAGACTCTTTCGTATTTCCAGGATTATCTTGGTTCTTCGAAAGCTGTTCTGCAGTTTGGCAAGGAATTCCTTCGAAGAAAGCAATCTCTTAGTTCTTCGAAATGATAAATCTGTTTGTTGAACAACGAACCACGGTTTTTTAAACTTTTCCCTCCTTGGTAATCTTTTAATCGATTCGTATTACCTTTTCCTGCTACGTAATCGGATCGTACAAAAGATGGATAGCCTCCGAACAGACGAGTCTATGCCCTCATCTCCAAATCATGAGAACAAGAGTCCAAATGATAACAACAAGGTGCTATCAATAGTTCCAATTCATATGTAGAATGTTACGCGAAATATCCAAGGAATTGATGTGATGCATGTGTTGATAGAAATGAAGCGAAATGAACATAAAAACTTCGTTTATTGTCCCACTCGATCCTATGTTAAATACTATGAAGATATCTTCGCCGAACTGACTGCGTTAGAGGATGATTTGCATGTTTCTAAGCAGACAAAACAAATGGCTCTCTCGTTTGTAGTAAGGTTTCTACATAATATTTAGATACTTTTGCCGATTTCTTGAGTCTAGTCTTGTTGATCGCTTCCTGTATCCATCCTATGCCTTCATTTGTTTCATTATTGCAATGAAAATGGAAGAACCAAAAGATCTTCTTCCATGTACTCTTGATCTGGCTGCCAACTATCCTCAGTTTTTGTCTTCTCCGGAAGATCTCTATGATCTTGAAAGAGATGTCTTAGATGGGTACATCTTTGGTTGTTGTTTTTATATAGTCTGTCCTGGAAGTTGCGATGCATTACACCTATGCATTATCTCTCTATCTTTTTCATGGATCCAATAGTGTCTCGCTTAGTTCCAAGTACCATATTAAAATCTCAAATTCATGACAAACGTTGTGTCGATTATCTTCGTCTTTTTGCATTCTTCTTTTCTGATGTCGCCTTAGGTCATTACAAATATCGACAATATGGTCCTTCGCTTTTGGCTGTTGCTTGTTTTGTGTGTGCCAAACATGCCTTGCAAATCAAGTACTGTTTTTGCCATTTGTTGATTTTAGACCCTATTGGGATGATTCGTATCAGGACGTGATGCAGACGACAAGTGAGGATGCATGGACAGTTCATGATGAGTTGTGGCAGGATTACTCTCGACTTTATCCGGAATGTTCGACACAGATCGAGGCTATGACACCTACGAATCCGTGGGATGTCTGAGATGTACTCTAACACTTTATTGTTTTTGTTTGTTCCCGAAAACGACCAGAATTTGGTTTTAGCATTATCTCGTGAACAGCAACGAAAACAAGAATGGTAATTATCTATTTGACTAAAGATCATGGGTAGAACGCTCAAGTAGTTGATTCTACAGAATTCAACAGATAGATGCCCTCTTCCCAGAGTCAGCAACAAGCAATAGAACAGCAACAGTACATTTGGATGTGAAAGGATTGATAGGCAGAGCTCAAGAGGAAGCTAGAAAGAAACTATTACACAGTATTATTGATAGTGAGGCCCGAGCAAGATGTAGGAGATTGGATAGAATGTTGATCTGTAGTGGGACGGATTGCATTAGTGGATCCAGCAAAAGCACGAAGTATTGAAGATCGAATTCTGGCTCTCGCACAACAAGGAACTCTCAGCTCTGTGGATTTCATTCGTATTGGTTCATGAATAGGTAACAGATGCTCAAATAAAAGCAATTCTTGAGAGTATGGACACAGCAACACATACCACAGTTACTGTACTCATTGCATATTTCGATCATCAATAGATCAAAAGAACTCGGAACTTTGATGATGAAGACGATGATGATGACGAAGATTTTTAACATGTTTCTTATCAAACAACCCAAAAGAACTTAATGTAACTCCACCGCAGCCAGAACCATCGACTGTCCTGCAGCCACACTACGAATCATCACTTCCATCAACATCTCACTTGTAAACAATACCTGCATCACTCAATATTTTGACTTCCGTAGCTGATACAGCATGATGATTCGGTATACCATATGGCTGCTTACGAGCATCACCCCAGGTATACAACAGACCATCTTCTATCTCTGACTTATCAATCCATCACTGACCTGTGATTGCATCAACCATGTGACCACCACATGAAACCTCTTTTACTTTCAGTAAGCGAGCATTTTCTTCTCCATCAAACTTCTTCATAATAATCTCTTGGTATGGTGACAGATGCAATCTATCCCTTACAGGAATAACTTATTCTCACTTCATGCCCCACCAATATATGTTCCCTGACTCACAAACGATTGCAGCACTTCCATATCCAGCAGCCATCTTCTTCACTTTCTCTCCCTCAGGTAACTCAATAGGCAGAGGAGTATAATCAATGGCATATGAATCCAGACTCAGACCTTGACCTCGTCCTAACTGACTGTCATCATCACGACCCCATGTGTAGACATTCCCATCTTCAGTTAACATCATACAGCTGGTATGACCACAAACGACCTACAAGTGAAATCAAATGACTGGAGTTACTTCCACAATTTTTCCATACATAGAAGAGAAATCTGATTTCTTGGGAATGAGTTCATCTTTTGTATTGTTCGTTGCTAATGCACCCTTCTGTTTATATTTTCATGTATAACATACATATTCACCACGTCCCCAAGAATACAAATCTCCCTTATCTGAAAGTGCCAACATGAAGTTACATCCTGAAGAAATATCTTTGATTGTGATTCCCTATACTCAAAATCCAACTCTAAATGAACATTATCATAAAAGTAGTCAACCACAACAGGAGTTGGTTGATGTTCCTTATCTCCATGACCAAGAGCTCCTGCATTCCACATGGAGCCTCCCATGCCCCAAGTAAAAACATAACCTTCCTCACTTAAAGCAGCAGTGTGGTTATATCCGCAGACCACTTTCTTGATTGGGAAACCTTCCAATGTTGATACTAACTGAGGTTCTGTAATCTAATACTAACGTTCAAACCAAAACACTACATCATCTCCGTGTCCCAGACCACATTCGTACTTTCCGTTTCTTCCCCAAGTATACAGGGACCCATCATCTACAACTCACGGTTGCTTTAAATTCAAACCAGTGACAACGGCACAATGATCGCTCCCGACAGCCAGCGATCGAACTTTTCTATCAAGTCCAACCACAGGTCGCGGAATCATCTTGTCCTTTGATTTCAGACCTGAACCAACTCCCATAATAGATGGACCCCATCCATAAACAGCAAATTCTATCCGATGAACCGAATTACGTTTGGGACATACTCGATGTGACTTCACTCATGCTCCTCAGGAGCAGAAACGTGGAACGGTTACTGAGGACCGACGCAGAGAATTTTAAAGAAAACATAAACCTCTGTTCCCCAAATTAGAAGAGTAAGGAAGTGTACGGGGTTTGATGTAACTTCTGTTCTTTGATATCTCCTGAATTACGAATGGGTAGAGCTGGAACGAACTCCTGTTGCAATATTTGCATTCGAAAGGAGTCGTTACAACAAAAGAATGTGAATTGTGTATCTATAACCTCTTTGAAGCCGTACAACCTAGTCTGTTAGTTACTACCAACATAAAAACGTTCCATTTGGCCTAGAAGTGACATAGAAATCGAAGTGGATTTTATTGGGGAACGATTTTAATAACAAATCGTATTGACAAACAAATTGAGGTTGTCATTGACTATTCATTATTAGATTATTGTACGTGAATGAATACAAAGTTCCTTTTGATTGCGGCCTTGATTTCTGTGGTCGTGGCTGACAAGTTTGCCATCGTTTTCCAGGGAGATACTGGTTATGGCAACTACTCGGATTCCAGCAATACCTGCCGTGCCTATAATGTAGGGACCTTGGAGTTGCTATTACGTAGGATATTATTGCTTCTGGCATTCCTCCTGAAAACGTAATCTACATGGCCAATGAGAAGATCCATACCTATTCTGACAATCCTTGGCCTGGCAAATTGTTCACTCTTCCCGATCCTGAGGGTCCTGGCTGGGATCATGCTGCTGATTGTAAGGATCACTATGACTACACCTCTGAGCATATTACTCCTGAAATTGTGCTTGCTATTATCACCCAGAATGAAGAGGAGCTGAAGAAGCTTACTGGTCTTCCCAATCCCAAGGTTTTCCACACTACTGAGGAGGATACCATCTTCATTTACTACAGTGACCATGGTTACGAAGGAGGTGTTGGTTGCGGTTCCACTGTGATGACCACTGCTCAAATCCAGGGTGCTTTGAAGACTCTGCATACAAATAAGGGTTACAGCAAGCTTGCTTTCTTCCTGGAGGCTTGTGAGTCTGGCTCTGTGTTCGATACTCTTCCTAGCGATCTTAACATCTACGCTTTCACTTCTGCTAATGCTACTGAGCCTGCTTGGTGTGAGCATTGCCCTCCTGATGATGTTGTGAATGGCAAGTCAATGGATGTGTGCATGTCTATGTACTACGATAACGAGTATCAGCGTCTTTGGGAAGCTGAGTCCACCACTATCACTTTGGGAGAGCTGTTCCAGAGAACTCATGATCATGTTGCCCAGTACAAGGATCAGGAGGTGTCTGAGTGGGGTGATTTGACGATGAGAGATCTTCCTATGACAACTTTCATTGGTGATAAGCCCATCAAGACTCGCTACAGCACTCCTTCTACTGCAAGTTCTGTGGCTATTGAGAAGAGTGAGGAACCTCTTCATCTTGCAAAGTGGGCTGCTATTCGTGCTGACAGCAATGCTAATGGCGCCATGGAGAAGCTGCGTGATATTGTCTATGAGAAGACGAAGCGTGAAGTAGAAGTGATGCGTCTGGCTGCCTCGGTTTTGGGTGAGAAGGAGATGAGCAAGAAGCTGGAGGAGGATACTTATGTTTACAAGAGCACTTGCGCTTCTCAGATGTTCCAGGATCTGGTAGCACATTGCCATCACACCCTGCCTTTCCCTAAGTCCACTCGTAATTTGGTCCATGCCATTTGCGCTGAGGGAAATGTTCCTGAAGTGAACTGGGATGTTGTTTGCATGTAATGCAATCATTTTTGTTTGTTGAATACACATTATCGATTCTCAATGTTGACTATTTAAGTTGAAGAATTCAAGCCTATTTCTGTCAACAAAAGAAAACGCATTTGCTCATCGTCCAGTAGATTTGAGATGTCTTCAGGAAAGCCATTCAAGGATTTTCTCCCTCCTCTTCTTCCTGAGATTCTTGATACGCTGCAGGAGATGAATTTCGCAACAGCAACTCCTGTTCAAGGTGCAGTTATTCCATATTTCCTATCTCACAAGGATATTAACGCTAGTGCCTGCACAGGATCAGGAAAGACTCTTTCTTTTCTGATTCCCGTATTTCAGATCCTCGCGAAGTCCGAGAGTTGCAACAAACCCGGAGAAATTGGAGGCATTATTATTTCGCCAACTCGTGAATTGGCCCATCAGACATTTACTGTTGCCCAACAATTTGAGCAACATCTTCCCCAAGTTCATGTCGTTCTTCTAACGGGAGGAAATGAGATTGCTGAAGACTTGGAACAGTTGCAGAGTGACAAAACTCTTCTTGTCATTGCGACTCCAGGAAGACTGAAAGATGTGATTGATCGTCAAGGAGAGAAACTGGCAATTCGGAATTTGGAAGTATTGATTTTGGATGAAGCCGATGTTCTTCTTGTACTCTATGGAAGAAATCGATGATTTTTAGGATCTCGGTCATACACAGACGATTGGAGCCATTCTTGGAAGGCTTCCTAAACAGCGTCGTACAGGTCTGTTTAGTGCTACTGAAGCAGACGGTGTCACAGCTCTGTGTCGAGCTGGACTTCGGAACCAGATCAAGATCAAGATCGAAATCAAGAATAATGATAGGGTCCAAATGGTTCCAGCATTGCTTAAGAACTACTATTTGACTCTTCCTAGTGATGCCAAATTTGGTTTTGTATGTTTGATAGGATATGTTGATATCTAGTTAGTTCGCTTCCTTCAAGCTCATCAGCAGCAAAAGATTATTATTTTCTACCTTACCTGTGCATCAGTTGATTATTTTGCGGCTGCTCTTCAGACTGTGGCTTGTCTGAAATCGCGTCGAATTTTGTCGTTGCATGGTCGAATGGTTCAAAAACGACGTACTCGAACAATGAACGAGTTCCGTCAACCCAATCGTATCAATGTTCCCAAACTCTCATCATTAGCATCTGTGTTGATTTGTACGGATGTAGCAGCCCGTGGTATTGATGTTCCTGATATTGATTGGATTATTCAATACACTCCTCCTCAAGATCCAGCTTTCTTTGTTCATCGGGTTGGTCGAACAGCTCGTGCTGGGAAACACGGGGAATCGGTTCTTCTTGTCGAACCAAGTGAAAGTGCTTATATTCCTTTTACGAAGAAACGAGGTGTTCCATTGAGTGTTCTGAAGGAAGAGAGTTTACGATTGAATGAAGAAGAGGAAGCATGTGTGGAGAATGATATGTTGTCAGAACGAGTGAGAGAAGAATCGTTATCGTATCTCAAAGTTCTTCGTGAGACATGTTCAACGGATCGAGATTTCTATGAGAAGAGTGTCACTGCTTTTGTTGCTGATATTCGAGTTATTGTTTGTTTTGTTGGTGAAGAGTAGGCATATCGGAATCACGATTGTAATTTCATTTTGCGTTTTGAAGATCTTGATTTAGCTTCGTTAGCACGCTCTTTTGCTTTGGTTCGTTTGCCAAAGATGTCGGAGCTGAGATCTCGGAATGTTGATTATGAAGCTTTGCCAGTGGATGTGGCGAGCATTCCTTATCGTGATCCTGTGCGTGAGCAGGCACGCCAAGAGAGATTGAAGAAAGAGATGAAAGAAAGGGAGAAGAAGGCTGAAAACCAACAGAAGAGAGAAAGGAAGAGTGTAAAGCGAGATATGAAAGAAGAGGAAAAGAAAAAGAAAAAGGGCAAGCATGAGAAGATCATGGATGAATGGGATGAGTTACAGGAGGAGGAACGGTTATATCGTCTTTTCAAGAAGAACAAATTGAGGTTGAAATGATGGGGGATTGTGAGGATATAGTGAAGAGGAATATGAGAAGCGTTTAATGTCATCAGGAGTGGGAGAAGAAGATAGCAGTGAAAAGGGGTTATTAGAAAAGGCTGCGAAAGACCATCAGATGATGCGAAATGCGAAGAAGAGTAAGAAATCCAAGAATACAAAGTCTCGAAACTTTGTTCATTAATTTCCTTTAGTTATCTTTGTTGACAAGGTCATTCAAGTGTTTGTTGGATGACACTCTCCTATGATCAGTTTGTAGAGTCCTGTGAGGTCTTTGTTCAGCAGTTGAATAATGGAAAACTGGTCAAAAGTATCCCCCAATGGAAAGTGATATCTCATGGTAAAGTATGAATACGATAGGTGAGTGAGGAAAAGAACAAGTTCCTAGAAGCGAAGCATCTGATGAACAACAGTGGAGTGCAAACAACGATTCTGTTAACAATTCTGTGCTTTAAAAGATCTCTTCATAATGTCTAGCTATCATCCAGTGTTTCAGTGTCCAGTTCTCTATCTTCTTTCACCCAATCAGTCTATTGAGACTGTAATTAGGATTATCGCACTCTCTTCATCCAATTTTAAAGTGTCATTAGAAGTAATGAATCGGTTTAGAGTTAATTCAAGTATCATCCCATTTATTCATCACCTTCCATCTCTATACACTGCTGTGATACCCACTCCATTCAGAGTAATCGACTTCCTTTTCAATACTACATGCTTTCATGGTGGAGTATATACTCTAGTGTTATTGCATTTCCGCCACAGCCAGAAGACATTCATACGATTGTGTGCCATCAACAATAGTTAGTAAAAAGAGTATAGTATCAATGTTTGATCAAAAATGAATTCGATTATCTTTTCCATGTTGTTCCATGTAGTTTCTTCGTTTGCACCCTCATTCCTCTTTTCATCAAATGTTATCCCGTCACCTTTTGGGTTCATCCAGGATCCTTGCTAAGTGTCTAGTTCCTCTAGCAAGTCAAATTCCGGTTTTGCGTGCCTCTGATGTATCATTGACTAGACCTGCAGTGTTCGTTTTTTCTCAAATGGGGTGTCCCAGAATCAAGAAACATCTCAGCACCTGAGCATTTTCAACCCAACGGAGGAACATGCGATGCTTCGCGATATGGTAATGGTTGTTGAATTACTCTAAAGTAAGGTGAAAGAATTTGTGGTGAACGAGGTTGAACCTCAAGCCATGGAGTACAATGAGAAGGAGATGTTCAATATGGAATTGTATAAGTAGGCTACATATAGAGAGCCTTGAATCCATAGGAAGGCGGGAGAGTTATGTCTGTTAGCACCAACTGTTCCTGAGAAATATGGCGGTGGCGGAATGGATGCTGTGATTCTTGTTAGTTTCTTTCATTTGCAGGTGGCTTCGGCAATCATTCACGAAGAGTTGTCAACCTCTGATCTTGCTTTTGGTCTAGCATATTTGGGTATCATCTCTTTTGGATATTTACTGTAGCTCATTCTGTTCTCTGTGTGAACAATCTTAATGTCAACGGAAATGAAGAACAAAAGATGCGATTCCTTCCTCCTCTTTGTAGTGGAGAAAAGATTGGAGGAATTTGTATCTCTGAACCTGATGGAGGAACCGATGTAAGTTATTTGGGGTCCATTCCATCT
>ERZ824480.2736-NODE-2736-length-12872-cov-2.812983_pt1 | contig 12872 bp, 10 predicted proteins | sample MGYA00519861_ERZ824480 | MGnify/ENA primary metagenome ERZ824480 (study PRJEB31778, sample SAMEA3449152) | human gut metagenome | biome: human gut; feature: human-associated habitat; material: faeces | place: United Kingdom | collected 2010/2012 ... | reverse complement strand
AGATAGAACATAGCTTCTTCATCGATCTGTCCGACCGTCGCTCCATGGCTACATTTCACATCATCGGCATCGATGATCAGCTGGGGTTTGGCATTTATCCGGGCGGTATCTGTCAGCAATAAGTTGTTATTGGCCTGATAAGCTTCGGTCTTCTGTGCATCCGGCCGCACACGGATACATCCGCTGAAATTTGCCAGTGCAGCATCATCCAGAACACCCTTGAAATGCTCGTTACTCGTACAATGCGGAGCAATATGATCGATGTAAGAAAAGTTATCGACAATCTGTTTTTTATCCTGGATATACATCCCGTACAAATGACATTCTCCCCCTTCTTCATTCAAAGCGACATACATATTGTTCCGGATAGTACCCCCGTACAAGGTCACCAGGTTACTTTCAAAAGTGGAATTACGGTGTTCTGAGACAAATAAAGAATTGATCTGGGAAGCCCCGAGATGTTGATTCTGTACCTGATAATATTCCATATGGGCATTGGGGCCCAAATATACTTCGGTCGTATTGTTGATTAAAAAATCATGCTCTGAAAGCGTGTGATCGCAAACCAGTACAGTCGCTCTGGCATTTTTCCCCAGTACGATCAGGTTACGTTGGAATCCCATCAGATCGGCCTTCGCCCTTAAGAGATTGATAATCTGCAAAGGGCATTCTAAAACGACATCGTCAGGGACATAAACAAATACACCGTCCTGTGCAAATGCCGTATTCAGTGCCACTAAGCCATCCCGGTGAGCGACAGGCGCATAGTGGTTATAATGTTTAGCAAACAGATCAGGGTATTTCACACTCGCTTCCTGCAAACCACAGATAACCACTTCCTCCGGTATTTCGGCTGCCGGATTCCCATCGAACCACCAACCGTTCACGGTCAATACGGGAGTGGTAACCAAATCCGTAACAGCACAGCGGAAAGTTTCGTTCATATCCACCTCCTGCCGGATATATTTCAACACGACGTTATAATCTTTGCCGAATAAGGGCAGCAGATTCAGATAAATATAATCTTCCTGTTTATTCGGGATTCCTCCCAAATCGACAAATTTACGGAATGCTTCCTCCCGGCAACCGTTCATTACCGCGCTGTTTCCTGCATCGAGCAGGGCCCGGCCTTCCCTGAACAAAGTTGCCAAATCGGTATTTATTTTTTCAAAATCGTTCATATCCGACTACTTACCTTTTACTTCTTCCTTGATCCAATCATATCCCTTCTCTTCCAGTTCGGCTACCAGCTCTTTGCCGGCGGTTTTCACAATACGGCCGTCATACAATACATGTACCACATCGGGTACGATATAGTCCAGCAAACGCTGGTAGTGGGTAATGACAATCGTAGCATTCTCCGGCTTTTTCAGTTTGTTCACGCCATTGGCCACCGTTCGTAACGCATCGATATCCAAACCGGAATCCGTTTCATCCAGAATAGCTAATTTCGGTTCGAGAACCGCCATCTGAAAGATTTCGTTTTTCTTCTTTTCTCCCCCGGAAAAACCTTCATTCAGGGAACGGTTCAGCAACTTATTATCGATCCCGACCAATTCCATTTTCTGGCGGATCATCTTTAAGAAATCCCCGGCCGGATAAGGAGGCTGTCCATGGTATTTACGAATCTCGTTTACTGCCGTCTTCAAAAAATTCACCGTACTCACTCCCGGAATTTCTACCGGATACTGAAAACTAAGGAAAATTCCTTCCCGGGCCCGGTCTTCTGCCGGCATCTCCAGCAGATTTTTACCATTGAATTCCACTTCTCCCTGGGTAACCTCAAAACGTTCACGACCGGTAAGCACAGCAGAAAGCGTACTCTTTCCGGCACCGTTCGGTCCCATGATTGCATGAACTTCTCCGGCTTTGATTTCCAAATCAATGCCTTTCAATATTTCTTTGCCATCTACCGAGGCATGTAAGTTTTTTATCTTTAACATAATCTCACTTCTTTCAGAATGAATTTACTTTTTTATTCTTCTCCCTTTTACTTGTTACCTTCTCCTTTTTAGGCTCCAGCCTTTAGCTTTTTGCTTTTTAGCTTTTTTACCCCACACTTCCCTCCAAACTGATCTGCAACAGCTTTTGTGCTTCCACCGCAAACTCCATCGGCATTTTATTGAGGACATCACCGGCATAACCTTTGATAATCAAGCCCACAGCATCCTCGGTCGAAATTCCCCGCTGGTTGCAATAAAAAATCTGGTCTTCGCCGATTTTAGAGGTTGTCGCCTCATGTTCTACCTGAGCCGTCGAATTCTCGATTTCCAGGTAAGGGAACGTATGTGCCCCACATTTGTCCCCCAGCAATAAAGAATTGCACTGAGAATAATTACGGGCATTTTGGCAGCTCTTCACCACTTTCACTTTTCCCCGGTAAGAGTTACTGCTGAACCCGGCGGAGATACCTTTAGAAACGATCCGGCTACGGGTATTGTTACCGATATGAATCATCTTTGTACCGGTATCCGCCTGCTGATAATTATTGGTAACCGCTACAGAATAAAACTCACTTACCGAGCCATCTCCTTTTAAAATAGTGCTGGGATATTTCCAGGTAATAGCCGAACCGGTCTCTACCTGAGCCCAGATCAAACGGGCATTTTCGCCCCGGCAGATTCCTCTTTTAGTAACGAAATTATAAATTCCGCCTTTCCCGTCCTTATCCCCGGGATACCAATTCTGTCCCGTACCGTATTTCACTTCTGCATTTTTCTCGACGACGATTTCCACAATCGCTGCATGCAACTGATTTTCATCGCGTTGAGGAGCGGTACAACCTTCCAGATAACTCACATAAGCCTCATCTTCAGCAACAATCAGTGTACGTTCGAACTGTCCTGTATTCCGGGCATTGATCCGGAAATAAGTAGACAATTCCATCGGACAACGTACCCCTTTAGGAATATAGACAAACGAACCATCGCTGAATACGGCCGAATTCAAAGCAGCAAAATAATTATCATGATAAGGCACGACAGTCCCTAAATATTTCCGTACTAAATCGGGATGATTTTTTACCGCTTCTGAAAAAGAACAGAAGATCACTCCGCGTTCAGCCAGCGTATCTTTAAAGGTAGTCTTTACAGAAACACTGTCCATCACGGCATCGACCGCCACTCCGGACAGGGCCATTTGTTCGCTCAAAGGAATCCCCAGCTTATCGAAAGTAGCCTTCAATTCCGGATCGACCTCTTCCCAACTCTTCGTCTCCTTCTGTTTCGGAGCTGCATAATATACGATATCCTGATAATTGATCTCAGGAATATCCAGTTGAGCCCAACGGGGCATCTTCATCGTCAACCAATGCCGGTAAGCTTTCAACCGAAATTCCAGCATCCAATCCGGTTCCTCCTTCTTGGCGGATATGATCCGGATCACCTCTTCGTTCAAACCTTTACCTATCGTATCGGTTTCGACATTCGTCACAAACCCATACTTATATTCACTTCCGGTAACTTCTTCTATAATATTGTCCATAAAACCTATTGAAACTTGAAAATTGCAACTTGAACCTAAATTCAAAGCCAATCTTACGATTATAATCACAAAAGTAAGAAATTTATTTAACACACATCCAGAGTCAAAGAACCAAAAGTTAAAAAAGTCTGTCCGACCGTAGAATAAAATCCGGAGGATGGTTGATCTGTCTGTTAATTTACACTATTTTTGCAGAAGATAAGCTGTACCTCGGCATAACTTTCAAGCAAGCTTGAAGATTCTGCTCCCGGTTTGCATTATCTTTGCCCGTATAAACAGATCATCAACAAACATACGTTCAATTTTACCATGTCCAATTATACAGAACTTTCTACATTAGGAGAATTTGGTTTGATCGACCACCTGACAAAAACGATTCGATTACAGAATCCCTCTACCCTGAAAGGGATTGGAGACGACGCAGCCGTCCTGGATTATGGCAATAAAAAAATCCTCGTCAGTACAGACATGCTGATCCAAGGTATTCATTTCGATCTGACTTATACCCCCCTAAAACATTTAGGATATAAATCGGTAGCCGTCAATGCCAGCGATATCTATGCGATGAACGGCATTCCGAAACAGATCACGCTCTCCCTCGCTGTCTCGAACCATTTTTCTGTCGAAGGGCTGGAAGAGTTTTATGCCGGCCTATATCTGGCCTGTGAAAAGTACGGGATCGACCTGGTCGGAGGCGATACGACTTCTTCTAAAACCGGCATGTGCATCAGCATCACGGTATTGGGAGAAGCCGATGAACAGGATATCGTCTATCGGAATACAGCCAAAGAGAATCAACTGATCTGCGTCAGCGGAGACCTGGGAGCAGCCTATATGGGATTACAATTGCTGGAAAGAGAAAAATTAGTTTTTCAGGGAGACGAAAATGCCCAACCCGATTTCGCCGGTTATGAATATATCCTGGAACGCCAACTGAAACCGGAAGCCCGTAAAGATATCGTTCAACAGTTTAAAGAAAAAGATATCCTTCCGACGGCCATGATCGATATCTCGGATGGGCTGGCTTCGGAAATCATGCACATTTGCAAAGATTCCGGGATCGGTTGTAACATTTATGAAGAAAAAATACCGATCGATTACCAAACGTTCAAAATGGCGGAAGAGCTCAATATGAATGCTACGGTATGCGCCTTATCCGGAGGAGAAGACTATGAACTCTTGTTCACCGCTCCTTTAGAGCATTACGACCTGCTGACCGCTATGCCGGGAATCAGCGTGATCGGCCATACCTGCAAAGCCTCTGAAGGATGTTATATGACTACCCGCGACGGGAATACTTTCGAATTAAAAGCCCAGGGATGGCAGAATTTTTCTTCAACAACGGCTGCCGGGGAAAGTGAAAATAAAAAAGCAAAGGAGGACAGATGAGCAGAGATTTAGAAGATGTTTTACGGGAAATCGGGGAGCTGAGTAATATACATGCAGACCGTAAAAAACTGCGGGCCAACTTGCTGGAGATCAGAGACCACCGTCTGGCTTATTACAATCAAAGCAACGAAAAGGAGTTGCAGGCCGAATTTTCAGATGCCCTGTTTAAAATTCTTTTACTGGAATTAGATGAAGAAGAAGAAGAAAGCATCGAGATAGCAGAACTGGCTTATCTGGGCTTGGGGCATATTTTCAGACGACCGGAATTACCGACCCCCGAGCTTTATAAACGCAGGTTATTGCTTTTGCATTATTTCTGTGATTATTTTACCGATTCCATCATCGAAGTATTTCTCTCCAAATATCGGGAGGACAACATATTACAGGCGAGAAGTCTGGCTATCGAATGTCTGGAGAAGATGCAGTTGTCGGATATGTTTTATCTGGAAGAAAATGCAACCGATTTTATCGACGGAGATGAACAACTATCGGACGCTTGCAACGGTATCGAAACAGATCCGCGTTTATCTGAGGAGGAAAAAGCCAATGCAGCCTTACTACACAAGGTTTTATACGCTTACCTGAAAGCCAAATACAAAAACTGAGAGCTTTGAGCTCTCAGTACCCTTCTCAATTAATGATTCGGATTAAATCTCCTTTCGCCACCCCGGGGAGAAAATGAACGATGACCTCTGTTTTCACCTTCTTCTCTCGGACGAGCTTTTTTCACTACTATCTTTCTTCCTTGAAATTCCGACTCGTTAAGAGCATTAATAGCATTCATTCCTTCGGTTTCATCCTCCATTTCAACGAAACCAAAACACTTTGAATTGCCGGTTTCCTTGTCCATAATTACTTTTGCTGAAGAAACAGTACCGAATTCTCCAAAGAGAGTTGCGAGATCGTCACCTGTTGTGGCGGAACTCATTTTTGCTACAAAAATATTCACAATAAAAAATATTAAAAAAATGATTAAACATATAGAAGGGTACGTAGAGCTATATTTTTAGTTACAAAAACACAAAACTAAGATTCTTCTATCGACACAAATATAAAGTAAATTATTAATACTCAGAAAAAAAATCTCCCGATAATTTACAACAATAAAAATATTTTCATTTTTTCTTTGCATTTTATTTGCACATTCCAACAAAAGCTCTACCTTTGCACACGCAATGAAACGCTGGTGGCATAGCTCAGTCGGTAGAGCAAAGGACTGAAAATCCTTGTGTCCCTGGTTCGATTCCAGGTGCTACCACTTCCCGATAAGCAGTTACATAAGTAGCTGCTTATTTTTATATTCCCCCCTTCATGGAGCAATCGAAATCCGATAGTCAAGCATAACCGGATTACTATCGCTTGTAATACCAACCGATAGAGACCACAGCCGACACGATGCACACTCATTTACGGTAAAAGTAAGTTCTGTAGCTCCCCGATCGAATCTACCACATAATCCGCCCCAGCAGTTTCCAGTTCTTCCCGGGAACCATATCCATATACACACCCAACCGAACTCACTCCCGCATGCTTCGCCCCGAGTATGTCGAATTTACGGTCACCGACCATAATTACTTCGGAAAGAGATACAACCTCATTAGTCTTCAGTACATAATCGATCACCTCTTCTTTAGTCGAGCGTACTCCGTCCAAAGTAGCCCCTCCGACAAAGGAAAAATAAGCGGCAAGCTGAAAATGATCCAATATTTTCCGGGCGAATACTTCCGGCTTAGAAGTAGCCACCATCATAGTCTTTCCCGCCTGACACAAACGATCCAACAACTCAGGCATCCCCGGATATACCTCGTTTTCAAGCCAGCCCACAGTCGCAAAACGTTCTCTATACTTCAAGATCGCTTCTTGCGCCTGAGCTTCGGATAAACGATAGAATTCCTGAAATGAATCCAACAAAGGCGGTCCGATAAAAGGACACAACTCCTGCAAATCCTTCACCTCAATCCCCAAATGCCGTAAAGCATACTGCACACAGGTGGTAATTCCTATCATCGGATCGGTCAGCGTCCCATCTAAATCCCATAAAATATATTTACAATTTTTTTCCATTATTCCTCTTTTAAATTCGAAAGTTTACCTGCCTCAACGTTACTTCGTTCCTGATCAGTGCCGCCTTTCAGATTTCTGATTAGCGAACCTTCAGTTCTGATGGGGGGAATTTTATCCGGAACATAGTTCCGCCGATCAAGGTAATGCTAATCCGAATCCGATGGATAATACCATAATTCAGCTTTTTCTACAAAGATAATCTTAAAATAGCAAATGACAAGTCCGGCAGACTTTCAGCGATCGAAAATCTACCGGACTACAATCCTCCCCTCCAGCCTGTCAATTGATCACAAACGCTCTTCCAGCCATTCTACCAACTGATGTTTATCTTTTGCCTGTCCGATGATCTTTCCGTCAGGCCCGATCAAAATCAAAGTAGGCAAATAAGGTGCGGCATACATCGTGATCACCCTGGCCGGTTTGTATGGCTCAGGGAATTCATCGATTACCTGTTTCCATGGCAATTGATCCTGTTCCAAGGCTTTCAGCCAGTCCTCCCTGCGGCTGTCGTTGGTCACTCCCAGAATCTCGAACCCTTTATCCTTAAAGCGGGCATAAATCTTTTTCATTTCGGGGAACGAAGCCCGGCAAGGGCGACACCACGAAGCCCAAAAATCCAGCAACACGTATTTACCCCGCAAATCCGACAAAGCCAGCCGGCTTCCGTCCGGCGTCTCCAGCGAAAAATCGGGAGCCGGTTGCCCCGGCCGTACCCGCTCGCGGATAGCAATCTCCTCACGCACCTCTGCCGCCATAGGACTATTCTGCACTTTAGGATCCAAAACGGAAAATACTTCCTTCAACTCTTCCAACGTCATATCGTTCCACATCATCCGCAGATTCAAAACGGACGACTCCACCGTGCGGTTTTCCCGTATAAGCTCCAACTGCCGTTGGCGTACAGCTTCGGAAAAGCGTTCGGACAAAGGCTCCGTTTCGTCCTGCAATTTATAATAGGCTTCGGTATCCGTATTCCTCAATCCGGCCATTTTCTGTTGTGCCTCGGCATATTCCTTGTGCTCCGGGGCTTTTAACATCTGCCCGTATACTCCGGCGATCTTCTCATACACTTCCTGGTTCAAACTCCCTTCCACCGTTTGTCCGCCGATCGAACGGTAGCCATACCGTTCGATCACATCTTTCCAGGCAGCCATCACCCGGATCGGGGAATTTTCTGCAATAAATCCCAGACTTGCCGGCTGATCGCTATCAGGACACACCTTTACAGTGACGGAAACCGGGGATTCCAAACGCCCTTCGAACACGAATTTTCCATTCCGCATATTCACCGTATCTCCCATCGTCGGTTCCTCGAAACCTGCCGACTGTAACAATATGGCTTTTCCGTCACCAGCCCCTTCAATGTTGCCGGTAATCCGGTAACCGTCTGCCGGGGCTGTGCAAGCAGCCACCCCAAAAAGGATACCCCCTATTATCATTTGCGTTTTCATACCATAATTTTTTATTTATTTCAATACATTTTTTTTCTCTGTCGGAGTCATGCAAATCATATGTTTCAAATCTTCCATCCTAGCCGCATGATTTTTCATCGTTTCCACGTTCAGGGCATAAGCCCGGCGGGTAGCCGAAAAAGCACGAAGCGTAATATCATGCCGGGTGATAATGCGGTCGTTATATTTGCGGGCGACCGGCGTTTGGCCGGCAAGACCGGCAATATACACCACAGCATTGGCAAACACATCCCGGGCCTCATCCGTCATATCGTCGGACAAAGCAGCAAATCCCCAGTGGAGAAAGTTACCATGTCTTCCGATCGCCACAGCATCCTATGTCTTAGCCGAAACGCCACCGGAAATTATCTCAGCTTCAGGCGAATCCTCGAAACCACCGGGCCGCTATACCATGCCGACACGGAGCTCGGCTTCGACATATACCCTTCTTTCTGCACCCGCCACATCGGTAAAGAATCGGGAGCTATGGTATCGTCGATATAAGGCAGCGTCCGCATCGGTTTCTTCACCATCGGACGGTCGAAGTCGGGAGGCAAATAACCGGTTTTTTCATACCGGGTCAGGCGGCCTGAACTATCCCTTTCCATAATGCCCGGCAGGATAGGAGCCGGCCGACCGTCCATCACCGTTACATCATAATTGTCCGACAATTCCGGCCGGTAGGCTTGGGCCCGGATCACCGTCACCTGCCGGAAATAGCGTTTCAACATCTTGTCAAAGGAAGCCATACGTTTCGCACTGCTTTGTGCCAACACCGCCGAATCGGGACGGTTACCGACATAATCGACATCCGGCGAACCGCCGACATACAACACTTTCAGGTTACTTTTACGGATCCCGGCCTGTAAACCTCCGGACAGGCACAAACAAAGCACTATACAAATGATTGTTTTTATTTTCTTTGTATTTAATTCCCGAATACTTCCTTCAATTTTTCATCCATTTTTTCGTGAGATTCTCCACCTCCCCCATAACGTCCGACAATGATACCCTCGCGGTCGATCAGAATTTTTGTCGGCAAGGAATGAATACCATACTTTTCACTGATATCCTGCGAACGGTCGAACTCGTTACCCACCTGTTTCAATCCGCGCAATACATGCCGGAACATGCCAATATCGTCTTTTTCTACAGCTGCCCGCCATTTTTCTTCGTTCGAATCGTCGTCGGACACACACACCACTTCCAGGCCCTGATCTTTATACTTTCTATACAATTCTTTCAAATGGGGATTACTTTTCCGACAGGGAACACACCAACTGGCCCAGAAATCGATAATGACATATTTCCCTTTCAGGTCGTTCAGATCGAACATTTCACCATGGATATCGGCTTTGGCAAACCTGGCGGCCGGACTGCCCGGCGATCCCATCCGCAGCTTCCGGATTTCGGCCCGGATTTCCGCAGCCAGCCGGCTCTTTTTCACCCGTTCGCCCAACCGATCGTATGCAGCCTGTGCCTCTCCATAACTCATCGAGCTGGTCTTATACCTCAGTATCTGAGCCGTAACGTATGAATCGGGATGAGTAGCCATAAACTCCTCGTCGATTTTACCCATCCGTTCATGATAAGGCTCCCAGCCATCACGCATCTCCGCTGCTTTTTCATGATCTTTCTCGGCATAATATGCCTGGATCAACGGCTGCAACTCTTTCATTATGGGTTCTTTTTGCTGCTCCAGCTCCTTCGCCTCCTTATCGGTCGCCGAGCCTTCCAACATATAATTTTTCAGATCACCCTTCACCAAAGCGATCTTCATGGCGCCAGGTTCGATCCAAAAGTTTGTCACATTCGGGTCATCCATACCCATCCGCCCTCCTCCCAAGCAAAGAGAAGCTGTCGTCGGCTCCGTTATCCCTCCCCGGAAACTGAATTTTCCCTCTTTCACCGCCACAGAATCTTTGCTCCAAACTCCCAGACTATCCGTATAATACAAATACAATAGCTCATTATCTGCTCCCTGAATTTTCCCATCGAGCACAAAGCCGCGGTAAGGTTCGCTACAGGCAGATAAAGCGACAGCCAAAATTGTCCAAAAAATATTTTTCATACTATCCATCTATTAATTGCGTTTCATTTACTCATGTACTGATATACCGGGAGAATTATTCTGCTCCCGATATATCGATACCTCAATTCTTACTATACCCCGGATTCTGGTCCCCGATCACCGGATTCTTCTCAAATTCATCTGCCGGAATCGGAAGAATGATATAATTCTGCTCCCGAATCGCCGGTTTTACCTCCAGTATTCGTTCCATAGGCAACCGGATCAAAGCACTCCATTCGATTCCGTCCTCCAGCATCAGATTCCGGGCAGTCTCTTTATAAATTTCAAATAACAATTCATCCCGGTCAGCAATTGCATCTAATTCAGTAAAAACAGTAATCCCGGCATGTCCCATAACCTCTTTCAAAAGAGCTTTTGCATCACTCAAAAGACCTCCTGAACGGACAATTGCTTCAGCCTGCAATAAATACATTTCTGTCAAGCGCATGGCATAACATACTTCCACCTGATTGCCCAAATATTTGGTAATTCCTTCACCTTCTCCGATTGCTCCCCGCATCCATTCTCCTCTCGGATCATTCTCATACAATAAAGTATCGGTAGTTGTACGCAGATAAGCAGGTTCTTCCCGATAAGCATAATCATCGTAATGTCTAACCTGATTCACGAAAGGTTCGATCCCCAACATAACTTCTTTACTTGCTAAACCTTTTTCTTTAAAAATATCTTTCAAATTCTCTTCCAATTCATACGGTCCCTTTTCGATAATGTCCTTTGTCAAAGTAATCACTTTCTCGTAATCACCCTCTGTTCCCCGCATCATCAAAACCCGCGCCTTTAATCCTTTGGCTACCCACTGATTCACATAGATATTTCTATTTTCATCCGGAGCATACCGCTCTGCAAAATCAAGATCTTCCAATATACAGTCGTAACTGGCTTTCACACTACTGCGGGCCTGGGCAATATTAGTAGCTGTAACAAACTCTTTTCTCAAAAGTACGCCGTATTTACTTTTCTGATCGTAAAACTGAGCAAAATACCGTAATAAATTATAATGTCCGTAAGCTCTCAACCAACGAGCTTCCGCAATAATTTCATTTTTACGGTCACCGACAAATTCGTTATCATCCACCTCTGCAATTTGTTTGATAACTCCGTTAGCAGCATTAATAATTTTATAACTGCCAGACCACAAATTAGCCACAGAATAATCATTAGCCGTCAGGGAAGAGTTTTCCTCCATAGCAACAGACCCATAGGGATAACGAATATACCCGGTTAACAAACCCGGAGAGATTTCGTGCGAAGATGCCCACATCGTAGAAGGCGTTCCCCTGTCGTCACCCCCATCTGCAAAACGATAATATACACCATTCAACGCCACTTCAGCTGTCTTCTGGTCCAGGATTACATTTCCTTCGACTTTTGATTGACCGGGTAAAGCATTTAACTGATCTTCACAAGCAGCCCCAAGACCGGCCATCAGGATCAATATTCCAATAAAAGTATATTTTCTCATAGGATTAATACATTTTATAATTAAAAATTAAAACGAATTCCGAAAGTATAGGATTTCACTGTCGGATAAGTACTAACATCACGCCCTCCACCGATCACACTCGTCGGATCGTCACTCACTTCCGGATCAGGGCCCGGATAAGAAGTGATCGTGAACAAATTAGTCGCCGTTGCATAAACAGATAAAGCGTTCAACCGACATTTCTGACATATTTGCTTCGGCAAGTTGTATGACAAAGTCAAAGATTTCAGTTTCAGGTAAGAAGCATCATAAACATTCAGACTGGTCAACATATTGGTATTTCCCAATACATACCTCGGCCGGTTAGAGGCTGTGTTGTTTTCACTATAATGATTCAATACCCTTGTCCCACGGTTAGCCAGACTATTCATCGCCATATCGCTTACATCTTTCTGATACATCAAATCATTACCATAAGAAAAGGTGAACAAAGCCAGTAAACTCAAATTTTTCCAGGTAAAAGTATTGGTATAACCACCGAAAAATTCAGGAGTTGCATGACCAATCACATCTTCTTTCCAATAACCGGTCTCGTCAAATTCATACCGCACATCTCCGATTGACAGATAAGGGTCGAAACTGGACCAATACGGCATTTCTTTCTTCACGGCTGCCAGTTCCTCTTCCGATTTAATAATGCCGGTAGCCACTCTTCCCCACAATAATCCTAATGGTTCCCCCTCTTTTACCACACTCGTTCCAAGATTCAGGTTGTCCCGGTCATTGGGGTCAGAAAACGGATTTCCGGCAACATCCAATACTTTCGAAATGTTCCTGGAAATATTCAAGGCTCCACTCCATTTAAAATTACTTTTACGAATAAAATCTCCATGTACATCGAATTCCAACCCCTCATTTCTGACTTTAGCAATATTAAAAACAACCGTCGGATACAAAGAACTGGGCGCAG
>ERZ824480.2733-NODE-2733-length-12886-cov-4.259839_pt1 | contig 12886 bp, 11 predicted proteins | sample MGYA00519861_ERZ824480 | MGnify/ENA primary metagenome ERZ824480 (study PRJEB31778, sample SAMEA3449152) | human gut metagenome | biome: human gut; feature: human-associated habitat; material: faeces | place: United Kingdom | collected 2010/2012 ... | reverse complement strand
GTGTAAAGTTGTGTTGCTCATGAGAAATCCTCCTAGATTTAATATTATTTTTTATTATACCATGAATCAGCTTGTAAAAAAACGTACATTTTATAAGGGAAAACATTGTTTTTCATAAGAATCAGTAGAAATTTTTATAGGTGTGTGATAATATGACTAAGTATGCGTAGAAATGTAAAATAATAGATAAAAATAGAAAAGAGGAAAAAGATTATGGCAAACAGCATTGAGCAGGAAATCGGCCGCAGAAGAACCTTTGCGATCATTTCCCATCCGGATGCCGGTAAGACAACGTTGACTGAGAAGTTCCTTTTATATGGAGGAGCGATCAATACAGCGGGGTCTGTGAAAGGAAAGGCAAACTCCAAACATGCAGTATCTGACTGGATGGAGATTGAAAAAGAAAGAGGTATCTCTGTCACTTCTTCTGTATTACAGTTTGAATACGAAGGAAAATGTATCAATATCCTTGATACACCGGGACATGAGGATTTCTCAGAAGATACGTATCGTACACTGATGGCAGCGGATTGTGCCGTCATGGTGATCGATGCTTCCAAGGGTGTCGAGGCCCAGACGAGAAAGCTGTTCAAGGTCTGCGTGATGCGCAAGATCCCTATTTTCACCTTCATCAACAAGATGGACCGTGAGGCAAGAGATACCTTTGAACTGCTGGATGATATCGAGAAGGAGCTTGGCATTGCCACCTGCCCCATCAACTGGCCCATCGGTTCCGGTAAGGAATTCCAGGGTGTCTACGACCGTGAGAAAAAGTGTGTGATCGCATATTCCGATACGGAGAAGGGAACGAAGGAAGGAACTTCCACCGAGATTCCCATTCAGGACGAAGAACATCTGAAGGAACTGATCGGAGAGGATGCAGCGGACAAGCTGCTTGGCGAGGTGGAACTGTTGGACGGTGCCAGCGCAGAGTTTGATCTGGAGGAAGTGCAGAAGGGTAACCTGACCCCGGTATGCTTCGGATCTGCTTTGACCAACTTCGGTGTGGAGATCTTCTTAAAGCATTTCCTGAATATGACTACCACGCCGCTGCCAAGAAAAGCAGACATCGGCATGATCAACCCGACGGAGCATGAGTTCAGTGCCTTTGTTTTCAAAATCCAGGCTAACATGAACAAGGCTCACAGAGACCGTATCGCATTCATGCGTATCTGCTCCGGTAAATTCGATGCCAACATGGAAGTGCGTCATGTGCAGGGCAATAAGGTTATGAGATTATCCCAGCCCCAGCAGATCATGGCGGATGAACGTAAGATCTTAAACGAGGCTTATGCGGGTGATATTATCGGTGTCTTTGATCCCGGCATTTTCTCCATCGGAGATACACTGTGCATGCCCAGGGAGAAGTTCCAGTATGAAGGTATTCCGACCTTCGCACCGGAGCATTTTGCCAGAGTGCGCCAGGTGGATACCATGAAGAGAAAACAGTTCGTCAAGGGCGTAGAGCAGATCGCTCAGGAAGGTGCCATCCAGATCTTTCAGGAGTTCAATACCGGTCTGGAAGAGATCATCGTCGGTGTGGTAGGTGTGCTGCAGTTCGATGTACTGAAATACCGTCTGGAGAACGAATATAACGTGGAGATCCGTCTGGAGAACCTGCCTTATGAGCATATCCGCTGGATCGAGAATAAGGATGAGATCGACCTGGCCAAGCTGTCCGGTACTTCCGATATGAAGAAGGTCAAGGACATGAAGGGTAATCCTTTATTGCTGTTTGTGAATTCCTGGAGCATCGGCATGACTCTGGACCGTAATAAGGGACTGGTGCTGACGGAGTTCGGACGCAATTAGTAATTATATGGAAACAAAAAGTGTGTAGGGGGATAGAATGCGGAATAAGAAAAAGTTATGTGCCGAAATTCTGATGTTACTGCTTTTGACAGGATGCTCCTCACAGGAGGTTCTGCAGGAAGTACCCCAGACCATCGTGCTGCCCGAGTCACAGATAGATACCATGCCTGTGCAGGAGACGGCGGCTGCGGAAAATGACAATACAGAGAGCTTTTCCCTTTTAGAGGAGGGAGGCTCTCGTTTTGCATATGAGAGTCTGGATGAGCAGGAACAGATCTGGTATCAGGAGATCGAGCAGGCGATTGGGTCTATGGATGACACAATCAAACTGTCCACGGAACCGTTGGAACAGGGAATGGATGAACAGGACATTGACAAAGTATTTCAGTGCGTGCTGATAGATCATCCGGAGATTTTTTACACCACAGGATATACTTATACCAAATATTCCAGAGGGGAGAAAACCGTAGGAATCGACTTCGCAGGCACTTACGATCAGACGAAGGAAGAGGCCGTAGCGCGGGCGGAGGCCATTCGCAGTGTGACGGCGGAATGGCTGTCCGGTATGGAAGAGGCGGCTTCTGAGTACGATAAGGTAAAAGCGGTGTATGAGGCGGTCATCTTTTCAACAAATTATGATCTGAGTGCGGCGGATAATCAGAACATTGCCTCGGTATTCTTAGGAGGAGCCTCTGTCTGCCAGGGATATGCCAAAGCCACCCAGTATCTGTTGAATCATCTGGGGGTGATGTGCACCCTGGTGCAGGGAACGGTGGATACCGGAGAAGCTCATGCCTGGAATCTGGTACAGGTGGACGGGGACTATTATTATGTAGATACCACCTGGGGAGATGCCTCTTACCGCATGGAGAATGGCAGCGAGCAGAGGAGCCTGCCGGAGATCAATTATGATTATCTGTGCGTGACTACAGAGGATCTGCTACGGACGCATCGTATCGAAGCGGTGATCCCCATGCCGGAATGTACGGCGACGGAAGCAAATTATTATGTGCGGGAAGGTTCCTACTTTACTTCCTATGACCATGAACAGATGCAGGCGGTCTTCGACAGAGCCATAGAGGGCGGCAGAACGGAAGTGACGATAAAATGTGCAGATGAACTCTGTTATCAGGAAATCTGTCATACATTGATCGATGAGCAGGAGATTTTTTCCTATATGCAGATACAGGGGAACAGCAATACCGTCACTTATGCCCAGAACGGGAAACAATTATCCTTGACTTTTTGGGTGACAAATGAATAAGGATTTGGTATACTGTAACTAATTAGTTATTATTAGGAGGATCAGCTATCATGGAAAAAGAAATAGATAAGAAGAACCTGGTATTAAGGGAAGACGAGAGCATCGGTACCGTACAGATCGCCGATGATGTAGTGGCTATGATCGCATCTTTAGCAGCTACCGAGGTAGACGGTGTCAGCGCCATGGCTGGTAATGTTACCAACGAACTCATGAGCAAGGTAGGCGTTAAGAGCCTGACCAAGGGTGTCAAAGTAGAGGTGCTGGACAAGAATGTGACCGTGGATCTGACTGTGACCATGGAGTACGGTTACAATATTCCCGCTACCTGTCAGGCAGTACAGCAGAAGGTGAAAAATGCCATTGAGAATATGACAGGACTGACCTGCTCTGATGTGAACATCCGTATTGCCGGTGTGAACATGAAGAAGGATAAATAAGAGGAATTACAGGAAGATATTATGGGAAGACACGAGCAGAGAGAACAGGTTTTCAAACTTTTATACCGCGTGGAGTTTCATGCACCGGAGGATATGCCGGAACAGATTGCATTGTTCCGCGAGAATAATGAGGAAGTTCCTTCCTGGCAGGATGCAGATGCCATTGCGGCCCGCTTTGAGAAGATCAGGGAGAAAATCCCCGAGCTTGACAGGCTGTTGAATGAGAATACCGAAGGCTGGGATACCACCCGTATGGGCAAGGTGGAGCTTGCAGTACTGCGCCTTGGTGCATATGAGCTGCGCTATGATGACGATATCCCGAATGGCGTTGCTATTAACGAGGCAATCGAGATTGCCAAAAAGTACGGACAGGAAAGCTCTGGCGGATTCGTCAATGCGATCCTTGCCAAGATCATGAAATCCGGTGAGTAGGATACAGAACGTAATCAGCGTACGACAACTGAATACTTATATCAAAAATATGTTCACGCAGGATTACTTTTTACAGATGGTATCTGTAAAGGGTGAGGTAAGCAACTGTAAATACCATCCCTCTGGACATATTTATTTTACGTTAAAGGATTCTGCCAGTGCCCTGAACTGCATTATGTTCGCCGGAGACCGGAGAGGTCTGGGATTCCGGCTGACGGAAGGGCAGCAGGTAATTGCGAAGGGCAGTGTGAGTGTATTTGAGCGTGACGGCAGATATCAGCTGTATGTGAAGGAAGTGACGCTGGACGGCGCCGGAGCCCTCTATGAAAAATACGAACAGCTAAAACGGGAACTGGCGGAAGAGGGCATGTTTGCTCCGGAGTATAAGCAGCAGATTCCGAAGTATATCCATACTCTTGGGGTAGTCACGGCAGATACCGGCGCGGCAGTCCGGGATATCATACAGATCGCCTCCAGACGGAATCCCTTCGTGCAGATTATTTTGTATCCTGCGCTGGTACAGGGAGCTTCGGCGGCGCCTTCCATTGTGAACGGAATCCGTGCACTGGAGAGACAGGGCGTGGATGTCATGATCGTGGGACGTGGGGGCGGCTCCATTGAGGATCTGTGGGCGTTCAACGAGAGAATGGTGGCACAGGCAGTATTCGACTGCTCTGTTCCCATTATTTCGGCGGTTGGACACGAGACGGATACCACGATCATTGATTATGTGGCGGATCTGCGGGCACCGACCCCGTCGGCAGCGGCAGAACTGGCAGTGACACAGGTCAGTGATATTGAGAATGAGATTTTGGACAGACAGGACAGGCTGTATCAGCGGATGGGACGAGTGCTTCAGCATAAGAGGCAGCAGGCGGATCAGATGGAAATGCGCCTGAAATATTTAAGCCCCGCCAGCCGGATACGGGAGAAGAGGACTTACAGCATACAGCTGGAAGACCGGCTGCAGAACCGGCTGCAGGCGATCCTGCGGGAACGCAGACATAACCTGGCATTGTATATTGAGAGAATGAAAGCGGTCTCTCCTTTGGAAAAGTTAAACAGTGGTTTTTCCTATGTGGAGGATACCGATGGGAAAAATATCCGTTCCGTGACCCAGGTAGAAGCAGGGGAGCGCCTGCGGATCCGGGTGAGTGACGGCGTGATCGATACCCGGGTGGAACAGATACAGAAGGAAGAAAGACTTCCCGGATAGCATTTACCGGTATCCGGGGGGATGCAGATAGATGCGGGCAGCAGACGGAGGTGCTATTTTGGCAGGAAAAAAGAAAACGGAAGCACAGGAACCACAGAGCCTGGAAGAGAATTTTTCCGCAGTGGAAGAACTGATCGGACAGCTGGAAGCAGAGGATATTTCTCTGGAGGAAGCTTTTACGGCGTACAGCAAGGGCATGAAGCTGCTGAAACAGTGCAGCGAACAGATCGACCGGGTGGAAAAACAGGTCATGAAGCTGAACGAAGAGGGCGGACTGGAACCGTTGGATCCCCAGTAAGCATACAAGTATACCGGCAGGTAGAGGAAGGTTGGCATCAGACATGGAAGAAACATTATTCAGACAGGAATTGCAGAAGAGAACGGCAGCAATCGAAGAATTACTGAAGGAATATCTTCCGGCAGAGGAAGGATACCAGAAGACCGTTATTGAAGCCATGAACTATAGTCTTATGGCAGGCGGAAAGCGCCTGCGTCCCATGCTGATGCAGGAGACCTATAAGATGTTCGGCGGCAAAGATGATACGATAGAGCCTTTTATGGCGGCGATCGAGATGATCCATACATATTCTCTGGTACACGATGATCTGCCGGCCATGGACAATGACGAGTACCGCCGCGGAAAGCTGACGACCTGGAAAGCGTACGGATATGATATGGCGGTCCTCGCGGGCGATGCACTGATGATCTACGCGTTTGAGGTGGCTTCAAAGGCATTCACGATGGGAGCGGACCCTGCGAAGGTCGGACGTGCGATCGGGATCCTTGCGGAGAAGACCGGGATCTACGGTATGATCGGTGGACAGACCGTAGATGTGGAGCTGACCGGAAAGGCGGTCCCGAGGGAGAAACTTGATTTTATCTACCGCTTAAAGACAGGAGCTCTTTTAGAGGCCTCCATGATGATCGGCGCAGTCCTTGCCGGTGCATCCGATGAGGAGATCCGGGAAGTCGAGACAATGGCGTCCGAGGTTGGACTTGCATTCCAGATCCAGGATGACATTCTGGATGTGATAGGGGACAGCAAGGAGCTGGGAAAAGCTACCGGAAGTGATGCACAGAATCATAAGCAGACCTATGTGACTTTACACGGACTGGAAGAATCCGGCAGAGAAGTGGAACGGCTGACCGGGGAAGCGGTAGCGATTCTGGACAGCTTTTCGGGAGAACATGAATTCCTGAAGGAACTGTTGCTGCACCTGGTCCATAGAACGAAATAGCAGAGGAAAAGCCAATGTTACTGGATAAGATCGAGAAAGCAAACGATATCAAAAAAATAGATAAATCAGACTATGGGGAACTGGCGGAGGAGATTCGGCAGTTCCTGATCGAAAAGATCAGTGTGACCGGGGGACATCTGGGTTCGAACCTGGGAGCGGTGGAACTGACCATGGCACTTCATCTTGCTCTGAATCTCCCGGAGGACAAGATCATCTGGGATGTAGGTCATCAGTCTTATACCCACAAAATATTAACGGGCCGCAAGGACGGTTTCGATGTCTTACGCCAGTTCCATGGCATGAGTGGGTTCCCCAAGAGAAAAGAAAGTGATTATGACGCATTTGATACCGGACACAGTTCTACCTCCATATCCGCAGGACTGGGACTGGTGAAGGCAAGAGATCTCAAAGGGGAGAAGACCACCATTGTATCCGTGATCGGAGACGGCTCTCTGACAGGAGGCATGGCTTACGAGGCCTTGAACAATGCAGCCAAACTGGAGACGAACTTTATTGTGGTATTAAACGACAACAATATGTCCATCTCCGAAAATGTGGGCGGTGTTTCCAAATATCTGAACAATATCCGTACGGCGACCGGCTATCTGGATCTGAAAGAGGGCATATACAACGCTCTCAAGAGAAAACCCGGTGGCAACGGTATTGTCAACAGTATCCGCCGGGCCAAGAGCAGCTTCAAACAGCTGGTGATCCCCGGGATGTTTTTTGAGGATATGGGAGTGACTTATTTAGGCCCGGTAGACGGACATGATATCGAAGGCCTGATCAAGGTCATTGAGGAAGCCAAGAGAGTCAAGGGAGCTGTGCTGGTGCATGTGATTACCCAGAAGGGCAAGGGCTATGGACCGGCGGAGAAACATCCCGCCAGATTCCACGGGGCAGAGCCTTTTGACATCGAGACGGGAATTCCTTCCCATCCCCGCACCGTGGCCAATTATACGGATGTGTTTTCCACTGTTATGTGCAAGCTGGGCCAGCGGGACGAACGGGTAGTGGCAATTACGGCAGCCATGCCGGACGGCACCGGCTTAAAGCGCTTCCGGAATATGTACCCGGACCGGTTCTTTGATGTGGGAATTGCGGAGGAACATGCGGTGACCTTCGCAGCAGGACTGGCAGCAGGAGGCATGAAGCCTATTGTTGCGGTGTATTCTTCATTTTTACAGAGAGCCTACGATCAGATCCTGCATGATGTGTGTATTCAGAATCTGCCGGTAGTGTTTGCTATAGATCGTGCAGGGCTGGTGGGGAGTGACGGTGAGACCCATCAGGGTATTTTTGATTATACCTATCTGTCGGGAATTCCCAATATGCATATCTGTGCGCCGAAGAACAAATGGGAATTATCGGATATGATGAAGTTTGCCGTGGCACTGGATGCGCCCATTGCGGTGCGATATCCCAGAGGAACGGCTTATGCCGGACTTGCCGAACACCGTGCTCCCATTGAACTGGGCAAGGCGGAGTGGATCGCAAGAGAGGGCGGTATCGCATTGTTTGCCATAGGCAGTATGGTAAAGACAGCGGAGGGAGTCCAGAAGCTTCTGCATGAAAAGGGTTACAAGGCAAGTATCATCAATGCCAGATTTATCAAGCCCATTGACGAAGAGGCAGTACTTTCGGCCTGTGAAGATCATGAGATGATCGTGACCATGGAAGAAAATGTCCAAAGCGGAGGATTCGGAGAAAAGGTGTTGGATTGTCTGAATGACCACGAGAAACGGATCAAATGTGTCATGGCAGCTATTCCCGATGCTTATGTGGAACATGGAAATGTAGAGCTTTTGAAAAAGGAGATCGGATTGGATGCGGAAAGCATCACGGAGAAAATTCTGGAAAGATTATAAATAATTAGGAGACGAAGATGAAAGAACGACTGGATGTGATTCTGGTAGAGCAGGGGTATGCTCCTTCCAGAGAAAAGGCAAAAGCCATCATAATGTCGGGCAATGTCTATGTCAACGGACAGAAGGAAGACAAGGCCGGCACCGGATTTGATGTCAGCAAGATCAAGCTGGAAGTCAGAAATCATACCATGAAATATGTCAGCCGCGGAGGCCTGAAGCTGGAAAAGGCAATGGAACAGTGGGGATTTCTGCTGGACGGCATGATCTGCATGGATATCGGTGCATCTACCGGAGGCTTCACGGACTGCATGCTCCAGAACGGAGCCACGAAGGTGTATTCCGTGGACGTGGGACAGGGGCAGTTAGCCTGGAAACTGCGGAATGATGAGCGGGTGGTATGCATGGAACAGACCAATTTCCGTTATGTGACCCCGGAGGATATCCCGGATGCACTGGATTTCGCCAGCGTGGATGTGTCCTTTATTTCCCTGACCAAGATTTTGATCCCGGCGAGAAATCTGTTAAAGACCGGCGGACAGATGGTGTGTCTGATCAAGCCCCAGTTCGAGGCCGGCAGAGGCAAGGTGGGCAAGAACGGTGTGGTGAGAGAGCCTCAGATCCACGAGGAAGTGATCCGCAAGATCATCGACTATGCGGACAGCATTGGTTTCGAAGTACTGCATCTGGAATATTCCCCCATCAAGGGACCGGAGGGCAATATCGAATATCTGCTGCATATCCGTAAGCCGGAGGAGATCTCCGAAGAAAAGCTGGCGCTGACCGAGCATGAAGCGGAGAGCGCCTTACAGACTATTATAGAGGAAAAGACCGGACTGTCCTATACCCCTGAATGGGATGCCGTAATCAAAGGTATCGTAGACAACTCTCATACCCTGTAACAGACAAGGAGTGCGAAGCTATGAAGCATTTTCTGATATATACCAACAAGCATAAGGATCAGGAGCTTGCGACCACGAAACGGATCCAGAATTATCTGGAAACCAAAGGCTGTACGGTGAAATTAAAGGTCAAGGAATCCGACTGGAAGGAAGAAAAGGATTCCGTGGCGGAAGAGGAAGCAACGGACATTCCGTTAGATGTGGACTGCATGATCGTATTGGGCGGCGACGGCACGGTGCTGCAGGCAGCCAGAGAGACGAAGAAGATCCTTGTCCCCATCATCGGAGTGAATCTGGGAACCGTAGGTTATATGACGGAGATCGAACTGTCTGGATTAGAGGAATCACTGGACCGCCTGATCCGGGATGATTTTAAGAAAGAACGCAGAATGATGTTAAACGGTAAAGTCTGCTGTGCGGATGGAACTGTGTCGGAAGGCTGGGCTTTGAATGACATCGTCATTTCCCGAAGCGGATCCCTGCAGATCATAGAATTCAACATCTATGTCAACGGACAGCTTCTGAATCATTACAAGGCAGATGGAATGATCGTGACTACACCGACAGGATCCACGGGATATAATCTGTCGGCGGGCGGGCCGCTGGTGGAGCCCAAGGCGAAACTGATCACCCTGACACCGATCTGCCCCCACAGCCTGAACCAGAGAAGCATTATCCTGTCCCCGGAAGATGAGATCGTTATAGAGATTCCCGGTGGCAGAGAGGGCAAAAGCCAGACCGTGGAAGCCAATTATGACGGCAGCCACAAAGTGACCATGTGTACCGGAGACCGGATCCGTATTGTGCAGTCGGAGAAGATCACCGAGTTTATTCAGCTGAATCAGGTAAGCTTCCTGGATGTATTGCATCGGAAAATGAGAGATTCCTGACGAATTGTTGTGAGAAAGGCATGAGGTCAAGATGAAGAAAACAAGACATCGCAAGATCGTGGAGATTATAGAAAAAAGAGATGTGGAGACCCAGGAGGAACTGGCGGGCTATCTGAAGGAAGCCGGTTTTGCTGTGACACAGGCTACCGTATCCAGAGATATCAGAGAACTGAAGCTGTCCAAAGTACCCACCGGTGGCGGCAAACAGAAATACGTCATTTTAAAACAGGATGACAGTCATATGGGAGATAAATACATCCGCGTCCTCAGAGACGGTTTTATCTCCATGGACATGGCACAGAATATTCTGGTGATCAAGACCGTATCCGGCATGGCCATGGCAGTGGCGGCGGCACTGGATGCCCTGAAATTCTCCGAAGTGGTGGGATGTATCGCCGGAGATGATACGATCATGGTGGCAGTGCGGACCGTGGAAGATACCCAGATCCTTATGGACAAGATCCATCTGATGATAGAAAGGTAAGACAGGGGGAAATACATGCTTCGTAGTTTACGCGTGAAAAATCTGGCTCTTATCCGGGAGACAGAGGTAGAGTTCGGAGAAGGACTGAATATACTGACCGGTGAGACCGGTGCCGGTAAATCATTACTCATTGGATCAGTGAATCTGGCACTGGGAGGAAAGTTCGAGAAAGACATGCTCAGACGGGGAGAAGAGAACGGTCTGGTGGAACTGGTCTTCGACTGCGAGGAAGAAAGGCTGGCGGAAAAATTAAAGAGCATGGATCTGGAACCTTCGGAAGACGGAACCGTGATCCTGAGCCGAAAACTTTCCTCCGGGAAAAGCATCTGCCGCATCAATGGAGAGACCGTGACGGCAAAGCAGGTGAAGGAACTTTCGGAGCTGCTGATCGATATTCACGGACAACATGAGCACCAGTCTCTGCTAAACAAGAAAAAACATATGGAGATCCTGGATGCCTATGCGGGAGCGGAATTTGCAGAATGCGCAGGGCGGGTGGCTGCACTTTATCATGAGTGTACTGCCCTGGAGAAAAAGATCACAGAGGAAACTCTGGATGATACCTCCAGAAGCAGAGAACAGTCTCTGGCGGAATTTGAACAAAAGGAGATCGCGGATGCTTCCCTGCAGCCCGGAGAAGATGAGGAACTGGAACAGGCGTACCGCAAAATGTCCAACAGCCGAAAAATTGCGGAAAGCCTGGCGGAGAGCTATCAACTCAGTGGCAATGACGCAGAAGACGGTGCCGGGAATTCTTTGAGCAGGGCACTGCGGGCATTGCGTAGTGTGACCATGTATGATCCTGCACTGGAACAGATGGAGGAACAGTTGGCAGAGGTGGAAAGTCTTTTGTCAGATTACAATCATGATGTCTCCGAATATATGTCGGATCTGGAATTTGATGAAGAGGATTTTCGCAGTACAGAGGATCGTCTGAATACCATCAATCACCTCAAGGGAAAATACGGCAACACGATCGAAGAGATCCTGCGGTACAAAGAGGAAAAAGAAGCTTATCTGGAAAAACTGGCGGATTATGATGCCTATATGCAGAAATTGAACGCCGAGTGGGAGGAAAAGCAGGCGTTACTGAAGAAAGCCTGTGAAGAACTGTCTGAGATCCGCAGAAAAAACGCAGCGGTACTGACGCAGAAATTGAAAGATGCGCTGATAGGTCTCAATTTCCTGACGGTGGAATTTGACATCGCAGTCAGACCCGGTCAGGCCATTACAACAAAAGGCTATGATGATGTGGAATTCCTGATTTCCACCAATCCCGGAGAAAGTCTGAAACCTTTGAACCAGGTGGCCAGTGGCGGTGAACTGTCCCGGGTGATGCTGGCGATCAAAACGGTACTGGCAGGGAAAGATGCCATTGATACATTGATCTTTGATGAGATCGATACCGGTATCAGCGGCAGAACCGCATGGAAAGTAGCGGAGCAGCTGAGTATTCTGGCAGGAGCCCATCAGGTCATCTGTATCACTCATCTGCCTCAGATCGCAGCCATGGCGGATGTGCATTTCATTATTGAAAAGAGCAGTACCGATGATATGACCATTACGGACATTCACAAGGTGGCAGAAGAAGAAAGTCTGGCGGAGCTGGCAAGACTGTTAGGCAGTGATGCACTGACGGAAGCGGCGCTTTCCAATGCAAAGGAAATGAAAGAACAGGCAAACGGGTTTAAAGAAGCCAGATAAGGGAAATGCTATAGTGAAAGAAACATTGAAAAAGGATGAAGAAGTATTTCATCCTTTTATTTTGTGCAAATTCAACCAAAATAAAGCACCATATTTGTGAATTAAATTGATTGAATTTGACTGAATGTGAAGATATAATAACATCATAAGAACAAGAAAGATGACAGACAGGAGGGATAGAAATGATTTGTACCGTGACTTTCAATCCGTCACTGGATTACATCGTATCCGTGGATGACTTTCAGCTGGGAATGACGAACAGAACCTCATCAGAGCTGATTCTTCCGGGAGGAAAGGGAATCAATGTCTCTATCGTACTGAAGAATCTGGGACTGGATTCCACAGCCCTGGGATATGCGGCGGGATTCACTGGAGAGGAACTGATCCGGAGATTGAACGAGTTTGGCGTAAATGCTGATTTCATCAAAATCGATCACGGAATGACCAGAATCAATCTGAAGCTGAAAAGTATTGACGGAACAGAGATCAATGGCTGTGGCCCGGATATTGATGCAAAAGCTTTGGAACAGCTGATGGAAAAGATTGACAGACTGGGAGACGGAGATGTCCTGGTATTGGCAGGAAGTATTCCTTATACCATGCCGGATGACATGTATCAGCGGATCCTGGAGCGGATTCAAG
>ERZ824480.2726-NODE-2726-length-12914-cov-3.503927_pt1 | contig 12914 bp, 12 predicted proteins | sample MGYA00519861_ERZ824480 | MGnify/ENA primary metagenome ERZ824480 (study PRJEB31778, sample SAMEA3449152) | human gut metagenome | biome: human gut; feature: human-associated habitat; material: faeces | place: United Kingdom | collected 2010/2012 ... | reverse complement strand
TGCCCCCCTCCATGCGGAAGGGCTCCGGCAGCTCAAGATATTCGCGGATGACGCAGAGATCGAGACTCTGCCGCCGCAGCGTGCCGAGCTCGGCGAGAACGCCGTTGAGCTGTTCGGCATACGCGCCGACGGCGGAGAAGCACAGCAGAAAGTCGCCCGCACCCATTCCCCCGGCGAGCGTCTGGCGCAGCAGGAAGTAATAGGCAAGGCCGTTGCGCACGGCGGTGAGCGCGGCGTCGATCACGTTCGTCCAGAAATACACCCGCTCGCGCCGCTCGACGAAGGCGTCGAACGCGCGGAGCGTTTTGTCATACACGGCTTCGAGCCACGGGCGCATGCCGAAAATACGGATGTCCTTGCCGAGGACGGTGCTCTGCGCCTTGTCGGAAACATAGTCCATTTTCTTTTCGAGCGCGGCGGCCTCGTCGCGGTGGCGGTAGCCCCACTCGTTGATGCGCCGGTTGACGAAATACTCCGCCGCGGTCGTCACGGTGAGCGCGGCGAGAAGCCACGCGCTCGTATTCGTGAGCAGCAGCAGATACACCACAAAGCTCAGCGCCGCGGTGAGAAACTTCTGCTCGTCCAGCCAGATGGACTCGCTCGCGCTGCGGTTGTTGCAGGTCGCGCGGGCGGCCCGCTCCTGTAGCTTGAGGACCTCCGGGTCCTCGGTGAGCGGATAGGCCATCACGCAGGCTTTATAATGGATCTTGCGGATGATCGCAAGACGCACATCCACCCGCGAGAACAGCGGCCCATGATGCAGATAGTCTCTGACCGCCGAGCACACGAGCAACGCCCCAGTAAGCACGGCGATCGTCGTGAGAAGGCGGGAGAGGGAAGCTCCCTCCTCCACGCAGCGGACGATCTCCGGCGCGAGCAGAAGGCCGGAAACGCCCACGCCCGCCATGGCGAGCGCCCGGATGACCGTAATGACCGGCACATCGTCCCGGTGCACCGCGTGCGCCTGCCGCAGCATCCAGAGCATGTTCTGCCCCAGATTGTAGCGCGGCTTTTTCGTTTTTTCTTTCATCGAAACCACCTCTTCTTTGCGAGGATAACACTATCACAAAACTTCGTCCCCGGCGCAGACCGGGGACGAATGGCTTATTTTCGGGGATGAACCGTTTCGCTCACACCTGCGGGAGCAGTATCTCGGTCGTGAACGCGCCGTCCTCGCTGTTGCGGGAGAGATACCCGTCCAGCCGCGCGACGATATCGTCGATGCGCACGAGACCGAAGCCGTGCCCCTCGCCCTTCGTGGTGCGGAAGCGCCCGCCGGTCTTTTCCAGCTTCTTTCCGGCGGTGAAGTTTGTGAAGGAGATATAAAGCTGCGTTCCCTTCATGTCCATGTACACGCGGATGAGCCGGTCCTTTTCCGGCAGGGCCATGCTCGCTTCAATGGCATTATCGAAGAGATTGCCGAGAATACAGCAGAGATCGAGCTCCGACATTTTGAGCTTTACGGGGATGTGCGCGTCGGCCTGCACCGTGATGCCGCGCGATTTGGCGAGGGATATTTTGCTGTTCAAAATGGCGTCCGCCATGGCGTTGCCGGTTTTGACGACGGTGTCCACGGTGTTCAGATCGGTGTCCAGCTCGTCGAGATAGGCGCGGATGGCGTCCATATCGCCCTTGGCGGCGAACGCCTTGAGCACCTGGATATGATTCCGGTAGTCGTGCCGCCAGCCGCGGATCTGGCGGTACATGTTCTCCACCTCTTTATAATGCGTGTCCACCAGCTCGCGCTGGTAGGCTTCGAGCTGCTTATCGACGCGGCGGGAAAAAAGGCTCATGCTCTCACCTCTCAATGATACGCGATAATGGCGCGGTTGAGCGCTTCGTAAGCGCCGCGCGGGAGCGGGACGGCCGCGCCGTCGGATAAGATCGCGTCCGTTTTCGTCACGCGGCGGATGTACGAAAGATTCACGATCGCCGCGCGCCCGATGCGGAAGAACCGTTCGTCCAGCTCGTCCGAGAGCGCACCGAGCGTTTTCTTTACGGTGTAGTCGCGCTTCGCGTGGACGGTCGTGTAGTTTTTCTCCACATCGAGATAGCGGATCTCATAAAGCGGCACGCGGAAGATCTCGCCGCCGCACTCGAGCGTGAGCGCGCGGCTGTCGCTGCGCAGCTTCGCCGCGGCGCGGTCGAGCACCTCGAAGAGCTTTTCCTCGCGGACGGGCTTTACGAGATAGTGCAGCGCCGCCACGTCGTACCCCTCGGCGATGTAGTCCGTGTAGCCGGTGATGAAAACGATCTGCACGGCGGTGTTCTCCGCGCGGACGCGCCTGGCCATCGTCACGCCGTCCATGCCGCCCATCTCGACATCGAGCAGCAGAAGGTCAAAATTCTTGTCCTCGTCGTAGGCGAAGAGGAACGCCTCGGCGGAGGGGAACATCTCGAGCGCGACGCTCTCTTCCCGGCTCTCGCCCCATTCGCGGACATACTGCGCGACGAGCTGCGCGTCCTCGGCGCGGTCGTCGCAGATAGCGGCTCGCATATTCTCCCCCCTCACGATGTTTTTTCCATAGTATTCAATTCGCAAACGCTTGTCAAACTAAAAATGTGTATGGTATACTGAATCGATATGGAAAAGATGATGCATTCGTATATAATCTCCGGCGACGGAGACGCGGCGCGCTCTCGCGCGCGGGAAATGGCGGCGGCGGCGCTCTGTGAGAGCAGCGGCGCGAAGCCCTGCCGCGCCTGCCGCCACTGCCGCAAGGTGTTCCAGGGCGCGTTCCCCGGCATCCATCCGGACGTGGCGCTCATCGAGCGCGCGGCGGACAAGTCCGGCAAGCTGCGGCGCGAGATCACCGTCGATCAGATCCGCGCGCTCGCCGTGGACGCTGCCGTGCTGCCGAACGAGGCCGACGGCAAGGTATACATCTTTCCCGAAGCGGACACGATGAACATCGCCGCGCAGAACGCGTTCCTGAAGCTGCTCGAAGAGCCGCCGCGCGGCGTCATGTTCCTTCTCTGCGCCGAAAGCCGCGAAAAGCTGCTCGAAACGGTGCAGTCGCGCTGCGGCGAGATCCGGCTCGCGGGCGGGACTGCCGCGCCGGAGAACGAGCGCGCCCGCGGCTATCTTGAAGCGCGGCTCGACCGCGCGCATGCGCCGCGCCGGAAAGGTGTTCGACTATGACCAGGTCGACCGCGCGGAGCTTCTGCGCTGCTGCACGGCGATGGAAAAGCTCGATAACGCGCAGCTTCTCGAGGTCGTTACCGCGGCGGAGGAGCTCGCCGTGAAGCTCGTTTCCGACCGGCGGGAGCTTCTTGCGCTCGAAGCGTTTCTCCGCCGCGCGGAGGAATATCTCCGGCTGAATGTCGGCCCGAAGCACGTGACCGGTTATCTATCCACCTATCTGCCGGACGGCAAATGACCTCCGGCGCTCACACATCAGGAAATGAGGAAAATCCCGTGACAGAAGTAATCAGCATAAAATTCCGCGGCCGCGGCAAGACGTACTATTTCGACCCCGCCGGCGTGACCGCGAGGACGGGCGACACGCTCGTCGTGGAAACGTCCAAGGGCATGGAGCTTGGCGAGTGCGTCAAGGGAAATCACATGGTCGGGGACGGCGACTGCGTGCAGCCGCTGCGTCCCGTCGTGCGCCGCGCCACGCCGGACGATCTGCGCATCGCGGAGCTCAACCGCAAGCGCGAAAAGGAAGCGCTCGGCATCTGCCGGGAGCTCATCGAAAAGCACAAGCTCGAAATGAAGCTCGTGGACGTCGAGTGCTCGTTTGAGGGGAATAAAATTCTCTTCTTCTTCACCGCCGACGGGCGCGTGGACTTCCGCGAGCTCGTAAAGGACCTTGCGGGCGTGTTCCGCACGCGCATCGAGCTGCGGCAGATCGGCGTGCGGGACGAGGCGAAGATGCTCGGCGGTCTCGGCATCTGCGGGCGGCCCTTCTGCTGCCACCAGTTCCTCGACGACTTCCAGCCCGTCAGCACCAAAATGGCGAAAACGCAGTCGATGTCGCTCAACCCGGTGAAGATCTCCGGCACGTGCGGGCGGCTGATGTGCTGCCTGCGCTATGAGCAGGAGGCGTATGAGGACCTTTTGAAGCACGTGCCGAAAAACGGCGCGTTCGTCCAGACCGAGGACGGCTACGGCAGCGTCACGCTCGTCAATCTCCTGCGCCAGAACGTCAAGGTAAAGCTGGACGGCCCGGGCGAAGCGCAGATCCGCACCTACGATGCCGACGAGATCGCCGAGATCCCCGGCGGCCGCCCGGCGGAGGGCCAGCCCCTGCCCGACCTTCTCCGCAACAAGCCCAAAAAGGTCAAGGAAGAGAACGCCGAGCCGGAGACGAACGGCTGGATCATGCCGTCGATGATCGTGGAGGACGTGTGCACCGCGTCCGCCGCGCCGCAGAGCGCGGAGAAGCCCTCCGGCGAGAAGAAAAGCAGCCGCTCCCGCCGCCGGAAGCGCGGCGGCGCGAATGCCGAAAGAGCCGAGCGCACCGAAAGAGCCGAGCGCACCGAAAGAGCCGAGCGTCCGGAACGCGCCGAAAGACCCGAGCGCTCCGAGCGCGCGGAAAAGAAGCCGGAGCGCAGCGAGAAAAAGCCCGCCGGGGAAAACCGCAGCGCGCGCCGCGGCGGTGAAAAGCCGCCGGTGAGCGCAGCCCCCGCCGGGGGCAAGGCCGAGCGCACGGATAAGCCCCGCCGCAACAACCACCGCCGCAGAAAGCCGAGACCCAAGACCGACGGCGAAGCAAAATCCTAAAACGCTTTTAAGGCCCCCTTGTGTAAAGGGGGCTGTCAGCGAAGCTGACTGAGGGATTGTAGTCTTCGGAAATTGACAATCCCTCCGGCTTTTGCCTGCGGCAAAACCCACCTCCCTTTACACAAGGGAGGCAACCCCTCAGTCACGGCTGCGCCGCGACAGCTCCCCTATTAGGGGAGCCAAGCCGGTTTGCAGAAAACTATCTTGCCTCCCCTAACAGAGGAGGTGGCAAAAACGAAGTTTTTGACGGAAGGGTTTTCCCCTTCGTATACAAAACATCCCGTCTCCGATGGAGGCGGGATGTTGCTTTTTTATTCGTGTTTGGCGCTCGCGAGATCGACGCCGCGGAAATATTCCCTGGTGATCTTGAATATCACGGGGCTGAGCGCGAAGAGCGCGATGAAGTTCGGGATCGCCATGAGCCCGTTGAGCGTGTCAGCAATGTTCCAGACAAAATCGAGCGACGAGACGCTGCCGATGACGATCATGATAATGAAGATGAACTGATAGACCTTCGCGGCGCGGAGGCCCAGCAGGTACTGCACGCAGCGCGAGCCGTAAAGCGACCAGCCGAGGATCGTTGAATACGCAAAGAGCGTGAGCGCCACGGCGATGAACACCGAGGAGAACGTGCCGTTGAACACCGTGCCGAATGCCGCCGTGATGAGCGCGCTGCCGGGCTTTACGCCGAACGTCACATTCACGCCGCTGATGATGATCGTGAGCGCGGTAAGCGTACAGATAACGATGGTGTCCATGAACACCTCGAAAATGCCGTAAATGCCCTGCTCGACCGGGCCGTCGCAGTGCGCGGCGGCGTGCGCGATCGGCGCGGAGCCGAGACCGGCCTCGTTGGAGAAAGCGCTCCGGCGCAATCCCCAGATGACCGCCTGACGGATCGTGATGCCCGCCGCGCCGCCGAGAATGGCGCGGGGCGCGAACGCCGCGGAGAAGATCGCCTTGAACGCCCGGCCGACGCCGCCGATGTTGCCGAAAATGACGATAAGCGTCATAAGGATGTACGCCACGCTCATAAACGGGATGAGCTTTTCCGTAACAGCGCCGATGCGCTTGATGCCGCCGAAGAGCACGAGCGCCGTGAGCAGCGCAAGGCCGATGCCGAGCCCCCAGCGCAGCGCCGCCTGGCCGCCGAAATCGGGGTTCACGGCGCACACCGCGTCCGTCACCGAGCCGACGATGGAGTTGGCCTGCGACATGTTGCCGATGCCGAACGCCGCGAGCGCTGCCAGCACGCTGAACGCCCCGGCGAGCCACTTCCACTTATCGCCCATGCCGTTTTTGATATAGTACATCGGGCCGCCGACCCAGTCGCCGCGCGCGTCGCGCTCGCGGTATTTGACGGCCAGAAGGACTTCCGAATACTTGATGACCATGCCGAGCAGCGCCGCCATCCACAGCCAGAACACCGCGCCGTAGCCGCCCATGGCGATCGCCTGCGACGTGCCGACGATGTTGCCCGTGCCGACGGTCGCAGCGAGCGCCGTCATTACGGCCTGCAGCGGCGTGATGGCTCCGTGCGCCGTCTCCTGCTTTTGGAAGAGCTTTCCGGCGGTGTTTTTCATCGCGTAACCGAAGCGCCGGAACTGCACCGCTCCGCTGCCAACGGTCAGATAAATACCCCCGGCGAACACACACGGCAGCAGGATGTACAGCCATGCCACGTTGTTCAGCGGCCCCGTCAGAAACCGGTACAGCCAGTGGTCATAAATCGTCATATTGCATTTCCCCTCGTTTTCCCGCGGTATCTCAAAAAATAATATGAGGATTATACGCCGTGTATGCGGGAAATGCAATAGAAAATTTTATTGATTTAACGTTTTACAGTACGCCGCACAGCAACAAATGTCACAGAGCGGCTTACGCGCGGTGCACACGGCACGCCCGTGCAGCACGAGCCAGTGGCAGAAATCGTTCGATTTCTCCGGCGGGAGGACGGCGCGCAGCGCCTTTTCGATACGCACGGGGTCCTTGTCGTTATCGACGAGACCCAGACGGTTCGAGAGACGGATGCAGTGCGTGTCCACCACGACCGCGCCGGGCTGACGGAACACGTCGCCGAGAATGAGATTGGCGCTCTTGCGCCCCACGCCGGGGAGCGTCAGGAGATCGTCCATATTGTCCGGCACCTTGCCGCCGTAGACCTCCGTGATGCGCTGCGCCTGCCAGACGAGATCGCGCGCCTTGCCGTGGTAAAAGCCGCAGGAGCGGATGAGCTCTTCGACCTCGCCGATGTCCGCCGCGGCCATGGCCTCCACGGTCGGGAAGCGCGCGAAGAGCGCGGGCGTGACGAGATTCACGCGCGCGTCGGTGCACTGCGCGGCGAGCCGCACCTGCACGAGCAGCCGCCAGGCGTCCCGCTCGGTGAGCGTGCAGTCCGCCATCGGGTATTCGCGCTCGAGCGCGGCGAGAATTCCATCGATCTGTTCTTTTGTCCGCATGAGAATCACCTCGCTGCGATTCTACCACGTTTCTGCGCCCCGTGACAAGATTCGCGGTTGTTTTGACGGAGGAAAAACGGTATAATAAAATATCGCATATTTCAAAGGAGGCGTTCCGATTGCCGGAGAAAAAATACCGCCCGCTGGCGGACGAGCTGCGTCCGACGGAGCTGGACGACGTCGTCGGCCAGAACCACATTCTCGGCAAGGGCGGGCTGCTGCGCCGCATTATCGAGAGCGGCGATATCCCGAACATGATTTTTTACGGCCCGTCCGGCACGGGCAAAACGACCGTCGCGCGCATCATCGCGGAAAAGACGAACCGCACGCTGCGAAAGCTCAACGCCACGACCGCGGGGCTTGCGGACATCCGCGCGATCATCGACGAGCTGGACACCATGCTCGCGCCGAACGGCATTCTTCTGTATCTCGACGAGATCCAGTACTTCAATAAAAAGCAGCAGCAGAGCCTGCTGGAGTTTATCGAGAACGGCTCGATCACGCTCATTGCGTCCACAACGGAGAACCCGTACTTCTATGTATACAACGCCGTCCTCTCGCGCAGCACGGTGTTTGAGTTCAAGGCGATCTCGGCGCGCGACGTAGAGGGCGCGGTGCGCCGGGCCGTGCGGCTGCTCTCCGAGCGGGAGAGCGTCGAGGCCGACTGCCCGGACGAGGTCGTGTCGCTCGTGGCGCAGGGCTGCGGCGGCGATGTGCGCAAGGCGCTCAACGCCGTGGAGCTTCTGTTCACCGCCGCGCCGCGCATCGGCGGAAAGGTCGTGCTCTCGCCGGACGACGCGCGCGCCGTGACGCAGCGGAGCGCCATGCGCTACGACCGCGAGGGCGACGAGCACTACGACGTTGTCTCCGCGCTGATGAAATCGCTGCGCGGCTCCGATCCGGACGCGGCGCTGCACTATCTTGCGCGGCTGCTCGAGGCCGGGGATCTGCCCGGCGCGTGCCGCCGCATCCTCTGCTCGGCGAGCGAGGACATCGGCATGGCGTACCCGCAGGCGGTGAGTATCGTGAAGGCGTGCGTGGATAACGCTTTGCAGCTCGGCTTGCCGGAGGCGCAGCTCCCGCTCGCGCAGGCGTGCATTCTGCTCGCCACGGCGCCGAAATCGAACAGCGTCGTCGCCGCGATCGACGCGGCCCGCGCCGACGTGCGCGCCGGGAAGAGCGGCAATATCCCGCGCGAGATGCAGAATGTCCACGCCGACGGCACGGGCTTTGAGCGCGAGCAGGGGTACAAATACCCGCATAATTATCCCGGCCACTGGGTGCGGCAGCAGTATCTGCCCGACTCGCTCAAAAACGCGCATTACTACGAATACGGCGACAACAAGACCGAGCAGGCGGCAAAGACTTATTGGGAGCTGATCAAGAAATAAAAAAGGCCCCCTTGTGCAAAGGGGGCTGGGGAATTGCCTTGCCGCAAAACCCTTCCGTCAAAACCTCCGGTTTTGCCGCCTCCCCTATTAGGGGAGGCAAGCCGGTTTCCCGACAACGAACTTGGCTCCCCTAACAGGGGAGCTGGCAGCCGTTAGGCTGACTGAGGGGTTTACGGCGCGCCCTCCGCCTTTTGCCTTGACTAAACTCGTCCGCCGGCGTGCCGTATAATCGCCTTGGCGAGACAAAGGTCCGCTTCGCGCACCGAGAAGCGGAGCACCGGCGACGGCCCTATCCCGTCGTACGGGATCGCCCCGGTGTGGCACACGGCCCCGCTGCGGCGAAGGTCGGCAAGCGCGGCGTTCATCTCATCCCCGGTCGGAAACCGCGCCGTGAGCTGCTGTGTATGCATTGGATCACCCCCTGTGGGGATATTTCCCAGTTTGGAGGAAAATATGTATGGATATCCGTGTCGGAGACATTCTTGTACTGAAAAAAAATCACCCCTGCGGCGCGTGCCGGTGGGAGGTGCTGCGCATCGGCGCGGACTTCAAGCTCCGCTGCACGGGCTGCGGGCGCGAGGTGATGGGCGCGCGGACCAAATACGAAAAGCAGATCAAAAAGATCGAGCGCGCCGAACCGCCGGAAATCGACGGCAAAAGCGGAAATTAACGCCCGTTTCGGTTTGACTTGCGGCGCATTTGGGCATATAATATATAAGTTAAAAGCTCCGGCAAGTTTATTTTGTTTTATGTGAGGTGAAGGTCATGGAATCCGGTCACAGTACCAGCGGCACAGGCGAGGGTCGATTGTCGATGGAAACACCGCCGGCATCTGTGGCCGCCGGCGCATAATCCGCCCTCCTGTGTCTTAGCTCCCCATAAATATCCAAGGAGGTAAGACCCGATGGCAGAGACTACCGTCACTCTCGAAAGCACGCTCTCCGCGCTGATCGAGGGGAAGAAATACGCCGCGCTCCGGGACATTCTCGTAACGATGAACCCGGCGGACGTGGCGGCGGTTTTTGAAGAGACGGATGAGCTTGCCCTGCCGCTCCTTTTCCGGCTGCTGCCGAAGGAGTTGGCGGCGGAAACATTCGTCGAAATGCAGCCCGAGCAGCAGGAGCTGCTCATCCGCGGCTTTTCGGACACCGAGCTCAAAGAGGTCGTGGACGAGCTGTATGTGGACGACGCGGTCGATCTCGTCGAGGAGATGCCCGCGAACGTCGTAAAGCGCATTCTCCGGCAGGCCGACCCCGACATGCGCCGGATGATCAACGAGATCCTGCGCTATCCGGAGGACAGCGCCGGCAGCATCATGACGACGGAGTTCGTCTCCCTCCGCCCGCAGATGACCGTGGAGGAGGCGACCAAGCGCATCAAGCGCACCGGCGTCGATAAGGAAACGATCAACACCTGCTATGTGATCGACAAGGGTCGGCTCATCGGCGCGCTCTCGCTGCGTACGCTCATCCTCTCGGACGACGACGACGTGATCGAGGACATCATGGAGCCGAACGTCATTTCCGTCACGACGTCCGAGGACCAGGAGACCGTCGCGCAGATGTTCTCCAAGTATAACTTCAACGCCCTCCCGGTCGTGGACACCGAAAACCGGCTCGTCGGCATCGTCACCGTGGACGACGCCATCGACGTCATGGAAGAAGAGGCCACCGAGGACATTGAAAAGATGGCCGGTATGGCCCCCTCGGAGCGGCCGTATCTCTATACGAGCGTGCGCGAAACATGGAAAGCGCGTATCCCGTGGCTTCTCATCCTCATGCTCTCGGCCACGTTCACAGGGCTCATCATCAACCATTTCCAAAACCAGCTCGCGGCTTGCCTTGTGCTCTCGTCGTTCATCCCGATGCTCTCCGGCACAGGCGGCAACAGCGGCACGCAGGCGTCCGTCGCCGTCATCCGCGGTCTCGCGCTCGGGGAGATCGAATTTTCCGATCTCTGGGCGGTCATCTGGAAGGAGATCCGCGTGAGCGTCCTCTGCGGCGTGTGCCTCGCGGGCGCGAATTTCGCCAAAATGATGCTCGTGGACAACCTGCTGCTTCACAACGGCGTCACCGCGCTCGTCGCGGCGGTCGTGTGTCTGACGCTCGTGTGCGTCGTGTTCATTGCAAAGCTCGTCGGCTGCTCGCTGCCGATCCTCGCGGAAAAGCTGGGGTTTGACCCCGCGGTCATGGCAAGCCCGTTCATCACGACGATCGTGGACGTTCTGTCCCTGCTGATCTATTTTTCCATCGCAAAGGTATTCCTGCACATTTGATGCACCCTTCAAACGCCCTCCGGGACTGCCGGAGGGCGTTTTGCCATCGAAAAGCACTTGCATAATGCGCGAAAAGTTATTATAATAAAGTGTCATATTTTGCGTATGACCACTCTCACAAAACAGCGAGGTGCGCTATGAAATCGAGTTTGAAAAAGGCAGTAACGGCATTGCTTGCCGCTGCTCTGCTGGCTGCGGCGCCCTGCACGCCGGTGTTCGGTGCGCAGACGTATTACGTCAATGACGGCAGCAGCACGCTGACGATGGCGGACGCGTATGCCGTCGGTGCGTCCGGAGACGCGGCAAAGCTGCCGGAGCGCGGCGTCTATGCGGCCACGGCGAACGGCACACAGATGCTCGGCGGCACGGAATATGACGACGTGCAGCCGAACATTCCAAACGGAATCATCCGCGCGGGTCTGGCGTTTGGCTCGACGGCGCTGGATGCTGTGCATCTGCAGATCAAGACGGGCTCCGGCTTCGCCTTCGGATATTATGATGAGGAGGCCGGGCGCGTTTTCCGCAAGGTCGGCGCAACGGCTGAGAGCTCCGTGGCTGTTGTCGCAGACACAAACGTTACAGTCGGAAGCAGCACCTTTGGTGCCTATCACATCGAGCTTGATGATACATATACAGATTTTGAGGCAGCCTGCGCGGCGGCTGCTGCCCACGGCGGGTATCCGGTGTTCTATAACGGAACATACCGCGTCCGCATCGGCAGCTTTGAGACCGCGGATGCAGCCTCTGCATCATCGGCTGCCGCGAGCGGCAGCGTCGTTTCCGGCGGCTCGCGCGGCGTGCTGGTCATGAAGGCCGGTACGGATCAGATCCTCTTCGGCTTCGACTGCGGCTCGACTAAATCGCTTACACTTGCCCCGCAAAACGGCGGCAGCGCCGCGATCACGCAGGTGGCTGAGTGTAAATATCGCAGCACAGATCGCTCATGCACGTACTATGGCGATTTCCAGTTTACCCGCTTCGATACGCAGCAGCCGCAGAAGCTCACACTGGTGAACTTCGTGGGTCTGGAGTCGTACGTCAAGGGCGTTGTGCCGTACGAGATGAGCAGCGGCTGGCCGCTCGAGGCACTCAAGGCGCAGGCGGTCTGCGCGCGCACGTATGCCGCCTCGCATATGAACGGCGTACCGGCGTATGGCTTTGACATCACGGCGACGACGACCAGTCAGGTTTATTTGGGCACGATCGACGCCAGCACCAACAGTGACCGCGCCGTGGACGAGACGGCGGGGAAATTTGTCCGCTATCAGGGCAAGCTCTGCGAGACGTTCTTCTTTGCTGCCGATGGCGGCGCGACCGAGAACTCCGAAAATGTCTGGGTTGCGGAAGTGCCGTATCTGCGCGGCGTGATTGACCCATATGAAAAAGATATTGATTTTTACTGTAAGAGCTGGGGAACGTCTGTTTCCCGCGATGCAGTCGGTGACATCTCTGTCACCTATACGCCAATCGGAAATGTCATGACCGTGACGGTCGGCGGCAAAACTTACAGCAAGGACAATGTGCGCACGTTTTTGACAAAGATCTGCGGCCTGCGCTATAACAGCCGCCACTTCACCGTGGAGTATGATGCAGCTTCGAATGTCTACAATGTCGTCGGCGGCGGCTACGGCCACAACTGTGGCATGAGTCAGTGGGGCGCCAAGGCCATGGCGGAGGTGCACGGAAAGACCTACGAAGAGATCATCAGTTTCTATTATACCGGAGCTTATGTAGCATGAAAAAATCGGATTTCTATTTTGACCTGCCGGAGGAGCTCATCGCACAGACGCCGCTCGAGCGCCGCGATGCCTCCCAGCTTCTGACGCTGGATAAAACGACCGGTGCGGTCGAGCACCACCACTTTTATGAGCTGCCGCAGTTTCTGCGCCCGAACGACTGCTTGATCCTCAATGATTCACGTGTTCTTCCGGCACGTCTGCTCGGGCACCGGAGCACCGGCGGAGCGGTCGAGGTGCTGCTGCTGCGCGACCTCGGCGACGGAAAATGGGAGTGCCTGACCCGGCCGGGACGCAAGACACAGCCCGGCACTGCGCTGTCGT